>Ga0307967_1000164_pt1 | contig 46333 bp, 49 predicted proteins | sample OrgLakmetagen648_FD_201828 | JGI IMG/M metagenome (GOLD analysis project Ga0307967, IMG submission 201828) | Saline water microbial communities from Organic Lake, Antarctica - #648 | ecosystem: Environmental > Aquatic > Non-marine Saline and Alkaline > Saline | place: Antarctica: Organic Lake... | reverse complement strand
ATGGGATAGTGATCGGAAAGCTGAATATCATAATTTTTGAAGCTCAGGACTTCAAATCCTGGGTCAACGAGAAGGAAATCAATGCGAATAGGGATAAAATCAAACACAAAAGTCCTTCCAAAACCCTGTCCGGCTTCTTTAAAACTATCTTTCAAGTCATTGGATAATTGCCGATATACATAAGAAAATGCACTGTTATTAAAATCCCCTCCAAGAATAATTTTATAAGGTGTGGCTTTCATCTTGACAAGCATTTTTTTTGTTTGCCGTTGTTGAAGGACAAAACTGTGCCCCACTCTACTTATCAACTTTTTGCCGTCTTCCTTTCTCAACTCTTCAACTTTGGATTCAATTTTCAAGCTTTCCAGATGTAAATTAAACACTCTAATGGTATCATTATTAAAAAGGATATCGGCATAGATCGCTCGATTAGCAGAGTTTTGAAAATCAATGATGCCTTTATTTACAATTTTTTGGTTTGTAAAAATGGCCTGACCGGGATCACCGTCATCGTTTTGATAGATGTGATGAAATTTAAAATAATTAAAATCATCAGCGGTGGCTTCCATAAATTCTTGGGCCAAAAAAATATCTGGATCTTCATTCTCGACAAAATCGATAATTTCAGTTTTGATATCTCGATCCTCAATCCATTCGAATTTATTGAACAAACGCACGTTATAACTTAAGATAGACAGGGTTGAAAAGGCTTGTTTGTCTTTGGGGCCTTCCTGAAAACTTATGCGCATGAGAGAGGAAAGATGGGTAAATCCAATGAGCAATACAATGAGCGACAAGAGAAATTGAATTTTAAATCGTATGCCCCAATAAACTGCAAATAGGATGTTTAGAGAAATTAAAGCTGGCATTCCCAAGCTCAAAATGGAAAGAAAGGGGAAAGTTTTGGGCGGAATAAATGGTAAAAGGTAAGCCATTAGCAGGGCCGCTGCCGCTAAAATATTAAAAACGAAAACCCCTTTATCAAACCATTTCAGTTTTTTCATAATCGGGATTTTAATCCTTTCCAGCGTTGAAGAGGTAATCTTTTTCAGATTTTGAAAGGCTTTCATAACCACTCTTACTTATTTTATCTAAAATTACATCGACCTTTTTCTGTTCTTTATTCTTGCTATCTTTTGAGGATTTAGTTTTATAAGACGCTTTTTTCGTCTTTTTATTGCGATAAACTTTTTTAAAGGGTTTCTTTTTTCCCGGCACAAACCAGCCGACAATGCCGTCCACCATGCTTTCAAACCAAGCGCCAATATCGTTCCCTTTATGCAATTGAATGGTGTATAGATAACCTAATGCCGCTCCTCCCAAATGCGCAATGTGGCCGCCGGGGTTTTCAATGGGGATAAAAACCAAATCCTTTATGACAAAAAATGCGGCGATCCACCAGAGTTTTATATCGAACATAAAAAATTTGAGCTGCATATTTGGGGCTTGAGCTGCAACACCAACCAAAATAGCCATCACCGAAGCCGATGCACCAATGAGATGGTTCCTGCCAGTACTGGCAAAGGCGGGGAAAATATTATAACTCAACATAAATAAAACAGCCCCGGCAATAGCGCCGAGAAAATAATAATTCAGCATTTTTTTAGCCGAAAAAAAGTTTAAAAAGAAGCGCCCTGAAAAATAAAGGATAATCATATTGCCAATAATATGCCAGAAGCCGGCATGCATAAAAGCATAAGTGACAATCGTCCAGGGCCGAAACACAAATTCATCGAGGTGGTCTGGAAAGATCAACCATCTTGTTATTTCACTTAAAATGCCTTCCGGAAGCCCAAAGAGAAAAAAGAAGAGTTGCAACAGCAGAAAAAAAGCAAAAACCACCACATTGACCGCGATCAGTTTTTCTGTCACGCCAGCCATATTGTATTGATATTGCAATTTATCCCGCCAGTTCATTTAGTTCCACCTGTTTTCGTTAAAGCTGTTCTTTTTCCAATACCACATCGTAAAAAACCCAATAACCGCTCCTCCAATATGCGCCCAATAGGCAGTGTTTGATGGACCAAAAAGGCTCATTCCCGTCACTGCGGAAAAAACATTCAAAGCAAAATAGCCACCGATCAAATATTTTGATTTGATTGGAATGGGAATAAACATCAAATATAAGGGTAAGTTTGGATAAATCACGGCAAAAGCTGCCATCACACCAAATACAGCTCCGGAGGCCCCAAGCATTGGAACAGAATATACCCTGAATAGCTGATTGAGATCTTCATTGTTAAATGTGGGCACACGCGAGGAATATTTACTGAGCAGGCCACTAATTTCATCGGGCTTTATGCCAGCATTGAGACAGGCATTATAAGCCTCATTGAAGCTGATATAACTGAACAGGATTTGTAAACCCGCCGCCGCAAATCCGGCTGAAAAATAAAGAAATAAAAACCGGTTTTGTCCCAGAGACTCTTCTAATAAACTGCCAAAAATATAAAGGGCGAACATATTGAAGAGAATGTGTGAAAATCCGCCGTGCATAAACATATGCGTGATGAGTTGCCAAAAGTGAAAGTTTTCATTTTTTGGAAACCACAGCGAAAACAGCTCAATGGCCTGATCACCCAGGAATTGAGTACCGACAAAAAACAGGATATTAATGATGAGTAATATCTTGACAGTTTCTGAAATGCGACCCATTTAATCAAATTTTTTATCTAAATCTTCGGCGGTCAAAATAACATAAATTTTTTGGTTGGACGGACTTAATTTGGGTTCTTTACACGCAAAAAGTTCGTTTAAAATAGCAACCTGCTCACTTGCTTTCAGTTGACTGCCACTTTTGATCGCCATCCCTTTTGCCAGGGAACGTGCCATCAAATCTGTTTTTTCAAATCCACTATTGGGGACCTGGTTCTCAAAATTGGATAAAAGCTCTGTCATCAACTGTTCCACTTCACTTTCTGCGATGCTTGTCGGGATTCCAGTGATGTGGATTTCATCTTTTTCCTTTTCCTCAAATAAAAAACCTGTTTGAAGAAGGGAATCGCTCATCCTTTCTAAAAGTTCGAGATCGGGCTTTGAAAAAGTCAATTTTAAAGGAAATAACAATTGCTGACTCAAGGCCGGTTCATCAGTAATATTTTTTAAAAGGCGTTCATAGAGAATCCTGAAGTGCGCCCGGTTTTGATTGATCGCCAGCATTCCAGTTTTAATCGAGCTGATAATGTATTTTCTGTGCAATTGGAAGGTTTTCGGACCATCCCCCATTTCCTCCTGTGAAGAAAAAAGTTTACCGGAAACCTGTTCACTTTCAATTTCAAAATTTTCAGAAGAATGCTCCTTTCGCTCCAGATCGGCATAAAGCTCTTTCCAATCGCCGGGATTTGACTGTTTTTGCCTGAATTCGGGTTGTGCCAGACCGGCATTTCCCCTGCTTTCTTTTTCAAAGGGGTTGAAGTTGCGGTCCACATCAATTTTTGGGGTTTGCGCAGGTTTGTGTTCCAGGTCATAAGGGGTGTCCAGCCCAGAATCTTTTTGAAAATCCAGAACCGGCGAGATATTGAATTGCCCAAGGCTGTGTTTTACCGAACTCCGTAAAATGGAATACAACGCGTGTTCATCATCAAATTTAATCTCTGTTTTTGTGGGATGAATATTGATGTCAATGCGTTTAGGATCGATTTTGAGGCATAAAAAATAGCTGGGATATGCTTTATCTTTCAACAATCCTTCGAAAGAAGATTTTACAGCGTGATTTAAATAATTGCTCTTTATAAACCTATTGTTGACAAAGAAAAACTGCTCGCCTTTCGTGCGTTTGGCAAATTCAGGTTTACCCACAAAGCCTTCGATTTTTGCAATTTCGGTTTCTTCCTGCACCGGGACGAGTTTTTCATTGGTTTTACCACCAAAAATATTAACGATGCGCTGCCTTAAATTTGTCGCCGGCAATTGAAAAAGTTCACTGCTATTGTGGTGAAATGAAAAGCTAACATTGGGATGTGCTAAAGCCACGCGTTGAAATTCATCGATAATGTGGCGCGTTTCCACGGCATCTGATTTTAAAAAATTGCGCCTTGCAGGAATATTAAAAAAAAGGTTTTTGACCTTAAAAGCGGTTCCGCGTGAAGTCACGCAAGCCTCTTGACTTTCAACCTCCCCGCCACTGATTTTCAGCTGTGTGCCCACCTCATCTGCTTCGGGTTTGGTTTTGAGTTCCACTTGTGAAATGGCGGCAATAGAAGCCAGCGCCTCTCCTCGAAAACCTTTTGTTTGTAGTGAAAATAAATCTTTGGCGGTTTTAATTTTAGAAGTTGCGTGACGCTCAAAACTCAAACGTGCATCGGTAACCGACATCCCGCTCCCGTTATCGACAACCTGGATCAATGTTTTTCCGGCATCTTTGACCATTAGATGGACCGACGTCGATTGCGCGTCGATGGAATTTTCCAAAAGTTCTTTGACAACAGAAGCCGGACGTTGAATAACTTCGCCAGCAGCAATTTGATTTGCTACATTATCGGGTAATAATTGAATGATATCACTCATTGAGCTAAAGAAAATATAGAGAGGTCAAAATCGATTAGATAAAGAAAAATCAAAACCAAAACTGCGATTATGTAGAGCGTCCGGCGTGTTGCCTTTTGATTTTCGTTATCGCGATAGTCTGCCCAGGCACTTTTGAATTTATTTACAAGCCCTTTTGAACCGTCTATAGTTGTGCGGTGCTCATCAAAGCGCTGCTTCATTTTAAACGGACTGCCTTCCCCTCCATTATCGTAAAAACGGGGACTGTAATCATATTTTTTATTCGATCTGCGTTTGAGAATTCCCATAAAGTTCAAATATAATTAAGATAATCCAAAAACGATACCATGGTAGGGAAGTTTTAGGATTGCTTTTTCAATACCACAGGATAAGGAAGCATTCTTCCTCTTATCAATGCGTTTGCGGTTGGTTTTGGGTCAGGTCCCTGAACAATTCTTCCAGGTTTTTATTTTTTGTGTGCAGCTGCAAAATTTTCAAACCGCTGTCGTGGGCATAATCGAAAACGGCGGGCCGCATATCCTTCTTCGTGTCAAAAGTGAGCTCATATTTAAATCCCTGCGGATTGATAACGTGTTTTACCTTTGCAATGCGTTCCAAAGCAATTTTTTCTACCCTGAAATTAAATTCCACAACAATAATCTGTTCATTCTCCTCACGCAATTCTTCCAAGTTTCGATCGGCCACAACTTCGCCGTTGTTAATGATAATAACACGATCGCAAATAGCTTCAACTTCCCGCATAATATGGGTGGATAAAAAAATGGTTTTTTCCTTTCCAATTGACTTGATGAGCTCCCTGATTTCTGAAAGTTGATTGGGATCGAGGCCAGTTGTTGGCTCGTCTAAAATCAACACCGGCGGATCGTGCAACAGGGTCGCTGCTAGACCCAGGCGTTGTTGATAACCTTTGCTGAGCTGTTCTATTTTTTTATTGGCTTCCGGCAGTAAACCTGTTTGTTTAATGACGGTTTCAATACGCCCCTTTGAGGTGTGGTGAATTTTAGCCTGAAACCTCAAATATTCACGCACATATTGATCGGGATAAAGTGGGTTCTGTTCGGGTAAATAACCAATTTGCCGTTGGACTTTAAGGCGGTCGCTTAAAACAGAATTTCCCTGAATTTCAGCCTCCCCCATTGAAGGCCTGATATAACCGGTTAAAATTTTCATCAGTGTGGATTTCCCAGCTCCGTTTGGCCCGAGGAACCCAATTATTTCTCCATTCCCGACTTCAAATGAAACTTTATTTAAAGCTTTTTGACGGCCATAATATTTTGAAATATTTCTAGCGGTAATACTCATAATTCAAATTTTGGGGTAACTCCACTTAAAATTCAGTTGGAATTTTTAAGCTTTTATTTCTTCAAAAACAATTGATCTAAATAAAAACGACCGGCGCCGGTATAGAAAAGCATTAGATATCCCGCGAGATAAAGCAGTGGTGTTTCTTGACCGGAAATTCCTTCTGGAGCCATCACAATTGAAGCCGCAATGACCATCGTCACAATCAAAGGAATGACGGCCAAACGCGTTCCGAGACCAATAATCACCAAAATTGAACAAATAAATTCTGCAAATGTAGCGAGTGCTAAACTCGCTGTGACCCCAATGCCCACCGGATCCATATTAAACTGACTCGGTTCGTCACCAAAAAGCATTATCAATTTATCGGTGCCGTGCACCAGCAGCATCAGTGATGAAATCGCAATGCGAAAAAACAAAATTGCAAAATCAGTTCGTTCTAAACTCAATAAAGTCTTATAATTTCCACTCATAATAAAATGTTTTTCGATGGGTGAATTTACTTATTTTTTAGAACATCACGCGCCTCCTTAAGACTTTCTTGCGTCATTTCCTTAATATCCTGCATTTTACGCTTTTCATCTTTTATGGCGGGCAGCTTTTTCTTCAACTGTTTTTCAGATAATTTTTTCTCATCCAGTGCATTTGGAAACGACTTGCCAAATTCTTGCATCCAAGTCATCATTTTATCGTGGGATTTTTCAAGGTTAGCTATCAATTTTTCTTTTTTCCCTTGATCTATTCCCTCTCTATCCTTGAGTTTTTGGATATTTTTATTGATCGGCCCCATCTTGGTCATCAAGCTGTCGTGCATCACCAAAACTTCATCCATAGTTGTTTTATATTCGGCTTGTTTATCTGAGATCTTTTCTTGACAGGCCGTAAAACAGAAAGCCACAAAAAGGAAGGTCATAAACTTTTGAGCGTTTTTCATAGTACAAGGTTTTAATTTAATAGTCAATTTTATTGCTTTTCGTTTTCCAGTGCTCAAAAACAGCGAGGTGATCGCGTTCATCGAGTTGTGTAAATGGAATTTTCTGTTCGCCTTTTGTTTTTTCCAGTTCTTCGTAAATAAAAGAATCATCAAACCCGGCATCGGCGGCGTCTTTATGGGTGAAGGCATAAAAAACTTTATCTAAGCGCGCCCAATAAATCGCCCCAAAACACATCGGGCAAGGTTCACAGGATGAATAAAGTATGCAATCTTGAAGTGAAAAATCGTTTTTGTGTTTACAGGCTTTTCTAATCGCCCGGATTTCAGCGTGGCCAGTGGGGTCGTTTGTTGAAGAAACGGCATTGCTGGCTTCGGCAATAATTTCACCATTTTCAACGATAAGCGCACCAAAAGGCCCGCCTTTATTTTTATTCATCCCCTGCTCTGCCAGTTCAAGCGCATGGCGGATAAATTTTTGATGTTGATTTTTTTCCATGGCACAAAAATACTGTTTTTGGTTGAAAAGGGATTTTGGTTTGAGGTTAATTTTGATTTTGAGTCTAAGCCCAAGAAAGCACTGTGATTATAAGGAACAAAAACGAAATTGCAAATGTACTGATAGCCACTTTTTTCAATTCGGGATCAAAATTTTGAGGTTTTTTAATGCGGCTTACTTTTCTGAGGTGAAGGAATAAAATTAAAAAAGGAAGCAAACTGAAATACTGCCACGAAAGGTTTTCAAGCCAAAGAAAAAGCAGGAGCGAAGCAAAGGCGGCAATAATCAAACTGAAGTGATAAAACTTTACTCGTTTTTCGCCCAAACGCACGGCCAAGGTGATTTTTCCTGAATTGCGGTCGCTCAGGCGATCGCGCATATTGTTGAGATTGAGCACGGCGGCACTCAAGAAACCAACACAAAAAGCCAGTAAAAAAGAGCTGGCGTTCAATTCTTTGGTAAATAAAAACGCAGAACCCACAACGCCGAGCAGACCAAAAAAGAGAAAGACAAAAATATCGCCCAGCCCGCGGTAACCATAAGCATTTTTTCCCACGGTATAAGTAATCGCAGCAACAATGGCCAAAATTCCAAGTCCAAAAAACAGGAAAGCAAAAATCAGTTCATCGGCCTGAAAAACGTGAACAATCAACAGAACCGCAAGGATCAACGTAATGATCGAGGTAATATAAATGCCGAGTTTCAATTCTTTATCAGAAATAATACCGCTTTGAATCGCGCGCTGCGGTCCCAAACGCTCGTGGTTATCAGTACCCTTGACGCCATCGCCATAATCATTTGCAAAATTTGACAGGATCTGCAAACCGAGTGTTGTGGCGAGTGCCAGTGAAAAAATTGTCCAGTCAAATTCCCCGTTCAAAGCGCCAAAAGCAGTTCCCATCAAAATCCCCGAAATGGATAAAGGCAAAGTGCGCAGCCGGGCCGCAGAAATCCAGGTTTTCAATTTCTCCATTAATCGATGATTTTATAAAGCAGGTCTTTCAGCAAATCCGGTTGCCGCACAGAAGAAACGCCAACGCCCTTACTTTTCACATCGGCTTCGCGCAAAATTTGAACCACCTCACTCACTTTTTTCATTGGAAGGTTTGACGCGGCGATGCGATAATCGTCAAGAAAAAATGGACTGATGCCCAAAGCATTTGCAGCCTGGTATTTTGATTTATCTTGAAGGCTGTGATAAATCAAGAGCTTTGAGAAAAATGAAAATAAAATGGGAACGGTTTTAAAAATGGGATTGTCTTTTGGGTTTTGCGAAAAGTAATTGATAATCCGATAAGCTTTTTCCGGTTGTCGCTGTGCCAGGGCTTTTTGAAGTTCAAAATTATTAAAGTCCTTGCTAATACCGATATTGCGCTCAATGTGATCAGGGGTTATGGTCCTTTCACCAGAAAGCAACATTGTCAATTTTTTAAGCTCGTTGTCAATCCGACCCAGATCGCTGCCGAGAAATTCTTCCATTAATTTTGCCGCTTTGGGCTCAATTTTATAGCGTTGGCTTTGCAGATGGTTCTGGATCCAATTGGCGATTTGATTGTCATAGACTTTTTTGGCAAAGTAATACACACCGTTTTTTGCAATATTTTTGGCCAGCCCTTTGCGTTTGTCGAGCTTTTTATTTTTGTAGCAAATAACCAAAACCGTCGTCATTTGAGGGTTTTTGGCGTAAGCCTCTAATTTTTCAATTGTTTTATTCAGGCTTTGAGCTTCTTTGACAATCACCAGTTGGCGTTCGGCCATCATTGGAAAACGTTTTGCTGCCGAAACAATGTCTTCAACTGAGACATCACGGCCATAAAGAATGCTTTGGTTAAAGCTTTTTTCATCCTCAGTGAGGATTTCACTTTCGAAGGCTTCGGTAACCACATCAATAAAATAGGGTTCTTCCCCACATAAAAAGTAAATGGGTTTAATGTTTCCCTTTTTAATATCGGAAATTATATCCTTATCGCTAATTTCTTTCTTTTTCATCTTAACTTTGATCTATCTTAAAAACACAGTTCTCAAATGGCGTCGCTCAACTTTCCAAAATATGAATTTCGCTTCAAAAATAAAGAAAATAAAACAGTCATCTTTGATGCGGTGCGGAAAAAATTTATTCAGCTGACGCCAGAAGAATGGGTGCGCCAGCATTGCCTTCAGTTTCTAATGCAAGAAAAGAAAATTCCAAAAAGTTTGATCAACGTCGAAAAAAAAATCGAGTTGAACGGACTTGACAAACGTTATGATATCGTTGTTTTTAAACCGAACGGCAAAATTTCACTTATTGTGGAATGCAAAGCGCCAAAAATCAAAATCACCCAGACGGTTTTTGATCAGATCGCGCGTTATAATTTAGCCCTGAACGCCGATTATTTGATGCTCACAAACGGTTTAAACCACTATTATTGTCAAATGGATTATGCCGCACAGAAGTATAATTTTTTAAGGGAATTACCCGTGGGTGGAAATTGAAATTGAAGCTGAAACTGAAGCGGGGTCGGGTATGTGGGTTTAATTTAAAAGCAATTTAACTTCGATATTCTATATTCCTTGTTCTGTATTCTAAATTCAATATTCCTTATCCTTCAAATCGTATTTCGCACTTCGTAAATCGCACTTCATTTTTCGGGTGTTCGAAAGTATTGCTTTTCAAACTATTCCATATTCGATATTGGATATGATATTCAAGCACCCACATTTGAATTTTGAAATTTGCCTTGAAAAATTTGAAATTATTTCCTTTCTTTCTTAGGCACTAAATGATAAACCACCTGTGTTTCAGAAGCTTCTTTTTCTTCCTCGGCTTCCCATTCTGAATAGGGCACAAAGTTTCCGTTTTGATCAAAATGTTGCATAAAGGGGTCTTGATTTTCGTCGTAATCCGGTTTTTCCCAAATGAATTTTTTTTCGGGCTGGCTTCGGCTTTCATTTTTAAAGAAAAAAGCCAGGCTTATTCCAGCTACTGCCCCGCCGAGATGCCCTTCCCAAGATATTCCTTCTTTTCCCGGAAATATACCCCAGATCAATCCGCCGTAAACAAAAATAATTATCAGGGAAACTGCGATGAGGCGGTAGTTTTTAGACCAAAGACCTTTAAAAAAAATAAAACTGCTCAAGACATACACAATTCCGCTGGCTCCGATGTGTGCACTTCCCTCCTGCCCCACCAGCCAAGTGAAAAGCCCCGAAATCAGCCAACCTGTCAAAAGTACTTTAAACGCAATATGCCTGTAAAAGTAAAATAAAGTAAAACTGAGGATCAAAATCGGAAGCGTATTGCTGTAAAGGTGTTCGATATCACCGTGTAAAAAAGGGGACGTCAAAATCCCGATCAAACCTTTCCACTGATGTGGACGCACGCCCCAATCATAATCGATATTGAATTCCAGTTGAGCCAAAAAACCAGTCCACATCGCCAAAACCAATGCCAGCGGCACGATTACGGAAGATAGTGGAAGTTTTATTTTTGGTTGCATTAGTTTATAGTTCTATTGAATTAATTTTCTTTAAACAAGAATATGACCAAGATACAAAATTTGCAAATATGTCAGTTTTGTGAATTACTTTTGCATTTATGAATAAACCTCTTGCAGAACGATTACGACCAAAAAAATTGAGTGATTACTTAAGCCAAAAACACCTTGTGGGCGAAAATGGACCGCTGAAACGACAGCTCGAAAGCGGAATGGTGCCCTCGCTCATTTTCTGGGGGCCACCCGGTATTGGCAAAACCACACTCGCTGAAATAATCGCCGGGGAAACCGACCGACCGTTTTATACCTTAAGCGCGATCAGCAGCGGCGTCAAAGACGTTCGCCAAGTGATCGATAAAGCGAAACAGCAGGACAATCTTTTTGCCTCTAAAAACCCGATTTTGTTTATCGATGAAATCCACAGGTTCAGCAAATCACAGCAAGATTCACTGCTCGGTGCTGTAGAAAAAGGGTGGATAACCCTGATTGGCGCCACCACTGAAAATCCCAGTTTTGAAGTCATTCCGGCGCTGCTTTCGCGCTGTCAGGTTTACACGTTAAACAGTTTTGAAACCGAAGATTTGGTTAAATTGCTGCACAAGGCGATGCGGGAAGATGCACAAATGAAGGCCAAAGATATCGAGCTTAAAGAAACCGAAGCCCTGTTGCGGTTGAGTGGCGGCGATGCCCGGAAATTACTCAATATTTTTGAGCTCTTGGTCAATACAGAAACCACTGGAAAAATAACGGTGACGAATGAGCTAGTCGAGCAACGGGTCCAGCAAAATACCGTTCGTTATGACAAGGCCGGCGATCAACATTATGATATTATTTCGGCTTTTATAAAATCCATTCGCGGCAGCGACCCAAATGCGGCGGTTTATTGGCTCGCCAGAATGATCGAAGGTGGCGAAGATGTCAAGTTTATTGCGCGACGTTTAATAATTTTGGCCAGTGAGGATATCGGCAATGCTAATCCAACTGGATTGGTGATGGCCAATAATTGCTTTCAAGCCGTCACGACCATCGGTTTTCCCGAGGCGCGGATTGTGCTGAGCCAATGTGTCATTTATTTGGCCACTTCGGCAAAAAGCAATGCGAGTTATCAAGCGATCAATGAGGCGCAGCGCAAGGTCAAAAAAACCGGCAATCTTTCTGTGCCGCTTTCCATCAGAAATGCGCCGACAAAATTAATGAAGGATCTGGGTTATGGCGACAATTATCAATATGCCCACAATCATCAAAACAGTTTTGCCAAGGCTGAATTTTTACCTGAAAAAATAGAAGGTCAGAAATTTTATGATCCCGGAAATAACAAACGCGAACACACGATGCGCCAATTTTTAAAAGAGCGTTGGGAAGATAAATACAACTACTGATCGGTTTTTTTGAAGGTCATTTTTGTCATTTGCCCCCCACTCCGGTCAAAATATTCAACAATCAGGTTTCCATTCTGATCAATACTGGCATTTCCGTTTACTTTTTCAGAGTTGAATAAATAATCGCCATCGGAGGTTTTATTGATAAATCCAAAGCGTTTATCTGTTTCTGTATTTTTTAGGATATATCCAGCTTCGATTTTTTTCAGGGAATAGACTTTATTTTCCAAACTAAATTTTGTGCTGACAGCCATTTCCATTTTTGTTTTAGCTAAATCCTTCCCATTGGACATTGAAGTGGAACCCTCTTTCGTGGCTGTGTCACTTGGCTCCCCCGAACTGGAAAGCGTCTGTTTATTATCGTTATATTTATAATCAAATTCCCGCAACGGGGCAAATGCTTTCCTCACCGCATCGTGGTATGACTCTTTATAATCCTTTTCCCCGCTGCTTCCTGTACTTGAAAAAAGCACTTCGTTTTTACAGTTGGTTATTTTTAATTTGACTTCCGTCGTAAATGAAAACATTCCCGGGGGTTTTGATTCCAGATTTGCGGTCAAACCTAAACAGTTATTCATTGCATAATCATCAGGGACCTTTAAACCTTTGACAAAAGTTGTATAATTCTCTAAATCAAAAAGGTGTTTGGTCAATGAAGACAATAAATATTCATTGTCTTCCTGCTGAAAACCAAAGCGAAGGGGAATGCTCACATATTTATAATTATTCATTTTTGAAAGGTCATAATCTGTAAGCTCCTCCTGTGCCACAGCTGAATTCAGCGAAAGCACCGCTATCACGGTAAAAATCAGTATTTTATTGAGTTTTGTCATATAAATTTTGGTTTTATGTCTTTTGATATTTAGTTTAAATTTTGAATGTTTCTTAGCTCCTCTTAACCCCCTGGCCCCCTAAAGGGGGGGACTTAATATGTGACTTTTTTTTAAGTTTTTAACTAAAATTGATTTTTAAGAAACAGGTTCTGTTAATCAGCCTTATCGACAATTTCCATTTTCCGCAATAAGAAGGAAGCGTTCATCGTCTGGCAAATTCCCTTTTTCAATAAATAATCAAAATATAATTCATCATTTTGAATGACTACATCAAAATAATAATTTTCAACCTCATCCAATTTATCGGACATTTCGCAGAGGCTCAAGTCGTGTGTTGCAATTAAACCGGTTGCGTTTGAAGCGACGAGCTTTTCGATAAATTTTTGCGATCCTTCGGCTTTATCCTTGCTGTTTGTCCCTTTTAAAATTTCGTCTAAAATTATAAAATAATTATCATCCTGAATGGCTTCAACAACAAATTTTAAACGGCGCAGTTCAGCGTAAAAATATGAAGCCTCATCAGCGAGCGAATCCACCGTTCGCATACTGGTGATCAATTTAATGGGTTTATAAACACAGGTTTTGGCACAGACCGGCAAACCAGAATTTGCCATAATTAGTTGAAGTGAAACCGTCCTTAAAAATGTGGATTTCCCGGCCATATTGGCGCCGGTAATGATAAAAAACTGGTCTTTATCAATTTCGAAATCGTTCAAGACTGCTTGATCAGAGTCAATCAAGGGATGCACGGCGCCTTCGGTTTTTAAAATGCTTTGACCCTCGCGATCGATTTCCGGGAAAATATAGTTGGGATGGTTAAAGGCAAAATTCCCGAGCGAATTGAAGGCGTCCATTTCTTCCACCACGGCAAACCAGGTTTGAGCGGTAGTGGCATAATTTTCCATCCATTTTTGAATCTGGAACATATAGCGCCAGTCCCAAAGCAAAAAACCATTGGCCAGAAAACCAAAAAGCATCACATTGCGCTGTTCCAAAGCATCCACGGTTTTTGAAAATTCTTTTAAAATTTTTCCCGAGCTGTGCTTTTCAGCTTTAATTTCATTCTGTTTTTTGACTAACCACTCAGCCCTGAATTTCTGGGAATCCAAAAGATCTAAAAGTTGATAATACTGCTGAAATATTTTTTGCAGTTTCCCGATTTGCCCAGAAACGGCACTCACTTTTTTACTGATCACAGCTGTGATGGCCAGACCAATGCCAAACCAAACCGTTAGTGGGATCCACGAAATAAAATCGGTAAAAAAAGCAACGACCACCCCAACTGAAATTAAACTAAAAACCAGCGGAAGCCAGCGTGCGGCCTTGGGAACAAAGTGATTGAAATTTTGAAGGAAGTGGATCACTGCCCCGCTTCCCGTTTCTGTATCCACCATTTTTGCCAAGGCCGAAAATTCCTGCCTAAAATCCACTATTTGGCTCAGTTCGGCAATTGCTTCCTGACGGGATTCAATTCCGTCTAGATTATTTGATTTGAGATTTTGGGCCAATTGGAATTCACCGTTTTGAAGACCCGTGCGGTTGATATATTGAAAAAATGAACGTTCGCCGAAAAGATCAATATCCTGACTAAATTCGTGCTCAGGGTTTTTATACTGCTTCCCAGAAGGGATCGAACTGAAATTTTGGTTTAAAACCTCGACCTCAAGTTGGTTGATTTCCAAAAGCCGCTCGACTTTCTCTTTTTTAAGTTTCAACCGATTGTGACGTGCCACGAGAATAAAGAAAACGACAATGCCAACAGCGATGATGCCAACGACCGGTTTTATGGCGCCAAAGAAATAATAAACGCCAAAGGCAAAAACCAAAAACACCAGTAACCGCAACATACTTGAAAGCAAAAGTTGTTTTTTAAAACGACCGAGCTGCGCGCTGTATTTTTCAAGTTTAGTGCGGTAAAGCGATTCTGGATCGTGGGCCATAGAAGTCCTGATTTAAGCTGGCAAAAATAAGTAAAGTTTACGAGCGTGCCGTCGCGGTTGAAGAATTTTCCTTTTCGAAGGCCTTCCGTATTTTTTTATAAAAACGCTTGGAAAATTCCTTCTGAAAATCTGCTTTTTTGAGGTTATGAATAACGTGATCAATCGCCAAGCCTTCACTCAACCAAGAATCGATCACCTCGTGCCGCAAACGGATGCCAAAAGAATTGATCCCCACCAAATTGCCGGTTTCATTGTTCCATTGAAAATGCAAAGCCTGTTCTTGTTTTGGGTGCTGCCAATAAAAATCACTGATAAAGGCTTCGGGATTTGGCAGGACCCAACCATAAGTCTGGTATTCAATATCAAAGAATTTTGCTGAATTAAACCAATTTCCAGGATTGTATTCCCATGGATTTCCACAAAGCGTTTGCGCTAAAGCTTCGCCCATTATCCGGCCAGTGTACCAAACGGCTTCGACCGGCGGCCTGTTTTCCAGTGCCTCGCGCTGCTGAGCGCAATCGCCAATGGCATAAATATTTTCATAATTTGTCTGTAATTTTCTATTCACAAGGACACCTTTATCGGTTTCTATGGAAGACTTTTTCAAGAAATCGATTGCCGGTTTGACCCCGGTCGCAATTCCCAGCCATTGGCAGGGCAGGGTTTTTCCGCTTTTTAAAGTGATTTGTTTTATACGGTTTTCGACATCGCCTTCAATTTTGTCGAGTTCACTTTTTGCGAGGACATTCACGCCGTGTTTTTCAATGTGTCCAGTAATCAATTTGGCTTCGGGCTTTGGCAAAACACTTGCCCAATAGAATTCCTCGCGCACGATCATAGTGACTTCAATACCGCGTGTGCTCAACATTTCGGCCAGTTCAACACCGATCAATCCGCCGCCAACAATCACCGCTTGGCTCACATCTTTGGTGTTTTCTTCCATTTGATCAAGGTCTGGTTTACTCACCATACCTTGAACGCCTTTCAAATTTTCACCCGGCCAACCCCTGAAATTGGTTTCACTTCCTGTGGCAATAATCAGATCGTCAAAATCAAAAGTCGCACCAGAGTTGAGACGGACTTGCTTTTTTTCGGGAAAAACTTCTGCGACATAACCTTTAATCAAGTTAAGGTCATTTTTCGCCCAAAACTTATCTTCATAAGGTTTTGTCTGTTCATAAGTCATGTGCCCCATATAAATATACATCAAGGCGGTGCGCGAGAAGAAATGATCAGTTTCTGAAGAAATGATTGTGATTTTATGGTTGGAAAACTTACGGATATGCCGCGCAGCCGTCACTCCTGCGATTCCGTTTCCTATGATCAGAATATTTTTCATTTTGACTAATTACGATGCCCTAAAATATAAAATTTTATGTGAACGCTTGGATTATTTTTGATGGGAGTGGGTTTTTAAGCTGATTTGATCTTTGAGAAATTTTATAAGTCATAAGTGAGAAGACATCAGCGATACAATTGAAATTGAATTCGAAACCGAATTTGAATTTGAAAATTTTTAGATGATTAAATTTGTGGTTTTTAGGCTTTTGAAGGCGATGGGGGGTTCGCGATGCGCTGACTCGCAACGGGAGGCAGGCGTGGCGGCTTGTAGCCCGGTTGTTTAGGACAACTTTAAATTACGGTTTTTTTGCAGGTAAACGAAAAGATGCATTTGCAATATATATGGTGCTAAAAAAACCGCCCCTTTTTTTCTGGAACGGCCGTTGAAGTTTTGGGGTAGTAGTTGATTTTTGAGCTAAGCATAATAAATGTAATAGAAATATAAGCAATGAAAAGTCTGGTGAAAATCAATTATTAAAACTTAAACTTTTAAATATTTTCAAAAGTATTTTTTCATCCTTTTTTGATAAGTTTTCACCTCTAATGGTAATTTTTTTACCATTATTAACAGGAATATGATAGAGACCGGTAATTCCATTTCCGGACTCTTTAGGAATTTGAATTTTAACAACTTTGTTTTCGATAGTATCATTCACAAAATACTCGTCCATAAAAACACCTAATGCCTGATCAAGCGATGGAGTATTTGAGTATCTAAATATGCTGCTCTCTATATTCCAAGTTGTATCTATACCTTTAGCCGATGGCGGTAAAACCTTTTTAAGATTTATATTTTCTGCGTATCTTCCATTTTCAAATAAAATAGTATCGTTGTTTTCAGTAACCAAAATATAATATGAGTTATCTATTCCAGTTTTTTGTTGAAATTTCCATTCCTCAGGTTTACAAAAACTGAAAGATGAATTTTTGATTTCTTTGCACTCACTTACTTTATTCTTGTCAAAATAAGTGCAACCAAAAGCAAAATAAAAAATGAAAAAGTACTTAAAAATCTTCGACATGATCTCTTATGAATTTTTGACTAGCTTCTTTTCCAGTCATATTAAATTGAGAATTATTTTTGGAATTATCATAAGTACCTTCTCCATTGTAGCCAGCTTGCTCCCACATAATTTTGCCAATTGATCTTCTTGAAAGGTTAAAATTATTACCTCCTCTTTTCATTAAACCAGATGCTGAATGATCGGCACCCAAACCATGACCTATTTCGTGTTGGGAGGTTTGGTTAAAAGTACCTCGTTTTATCGTACTTGACGTTACAGCACTTACACTACCTTCATTATAACCAGCTGCCTCTTCGCCTCGATTGGTTTTATTTAATTGATCAACGATCAAAAGCACATTATCATTTTTTCTTATTTCATCTAAGTTATTTACTACAACATAATCCACTTCAAAATTTTCAATTTTATCTAAAGAACTATTGACTCCGTTAAAAACTTTTCCAGCACCGGGAATCATTGATTGACCCCATCCCTTATAGTTTTTCAAGTTAATGTTGCCCTTTCTGCGACTAAACATTGTTGATGATAAATCTGAGCCATTCATATTTACAACTGTTAAGGTCATTTTAATATTACCCTGACTTCTAATTTGGCCACTAGATGTTATTGCTTGAGTAATAGTTGTTATTATTTTATTTGGATCGATTGGCGCCCTCCCATCCGGATCAACCAAATTAATAGGATTCTGCAAGGTATAATTATAAGGCGACCACCCCGGATACTTCTCCACCAACGGGTCCACACTTAACCAAATACTCCTCTTCGGGTTTTAATAACGCCCGTCTTCATCAGCAAAATTACCAATCAACCGAATAATTTTTCCAATCCGAAGGGATCTTCATTTTTTGATAGATTTCCATTGTATGTTCATCCTGATATATTAATTTTTCTCCATTTTCACTTAAATGGTAATCCAAAATCACATACCTTCCAAATCCTTGGCCATATATGAAGGTTTCGATTTTGATACCTTGCCCTTTTTCTGAGCAATAATAGCTTTTACTGTAGTATTTATTATTAGGGTCCAAATCGGATTCTTTTAATTGATTTACTTTTCCGGTATCATCCTTTTTGGTAATAGAGAAACCTAAACAGCGCCCATTTTTATAAAATTTGAAAAAAGAAATAGCATTTGACATAATATTCGTTGGATCGGAGCTCGGGTAAACTTGCTTCCCAAAATCGAACGCCTTATCCAGTTTATAAACATTTTTTATATCTAAATTTTTTGGGGAAACACAACTTTGCTTATCCTTAGTAATACTTTATGCCTTAAAATGCAACTTTTTTATAATTAAATCATTGCTTTTCAATAGATAACTAACTCCGAAACTTTAGTCCCTGATCAAACTCAACAAAAAATGTTATATCAAATTTTGCTTTTGAGAAGAAAAAGCTCTATTTTTAACCTGACTAAATACCTAAAATTATGAGCAAGAATAAAAAAAAACTTACCACAGCTTCAGGACGTCCTTATTATGAAAGGGAAGATTCATTGAGCGTCGGCTCGCGCGGCCCCCTTCTATTGGAAGATTACACGCTCCACGAAAACATGGCTCACTTCAACCGTGAACGTATTCCAGAACGAGTGGTTCACGCTAAAGGTTCCGGGGCGTTTGGAACTTTTACTGTCACCCATGATATTACAAAATATACACGCGCCAAGATTTTTTCTGAGATTGGTAAAAAGACAGATATGCTGGCACGTTTTTCAGTTGTTGCTGGGGAACGTGGTGCTGCAGATGTCGATCGCGATCCGCGTGGTTTTGCCCTGAAATTCTATACTGAAGAAGGGAATTGGGACCTCGTGGGAAACAATACGCCGGTCTTTTTTATGAAAGACCCCAAAAAATTTAACGATTTTATCCATTCCCAAAAAAGGCACCCGTTCACTAATATGCAATCCCAGACAATGCAATGGGACTGGTGGTCGCTCAATCCAGAATCGCTTCACCAAGTTATAATTTTAATGAGCAACCGCGGAACACCTTATGGTTATCGGCACATGAATGGTTATGGCTCACACACGTTTTCTATGATCAATGCTGAAGATGAACGGCACTATGTGAAGTTCCACTTTAAAACCGATCAGGGAATTAAAAATTTCAGTGATAAAGAAGCCGTTGAAATGGCCGGTAAAAATAAAGATTTTTCTCAACAGGATTTATTGGAACATATCGAAGAAGGCAACTTCCCGAGCTGGACACTTAAAATTCAAGTAATGACTGAAGAGGAAGCTGTGGAGCAAAAAACAAATCCTTTTGATCTTTCAAAAGTTTGGCCCCATGATGAATTTCCATTGATTGAAGTCGGAAAAATGGAACTCAACAAAAACGCCGATAATTATTTTGCGCAAATTGAGCAATCGGCCTTTGCACCGGCTCATATTGTAGATGGAATTGGCTACTCACCAGATAAAATGTTGCAAGGGCGCTTGCTATCATATCCCGACGCACACCGTTATCGCCTCGGGGCAAATTATGAACAAATTCCCGTTAACCGCTGTCCTTATGCTGTGAACAACTATGAACGCGACGGATTTATGACAGTTACGGATAATGGGGGGCGTTCAGAAAATTATTATCCCAACAGCTTTGACGATATCAAAGCAGATGAAGATTATAAATTGAAAGCACCTGAAGTTCACGATGCCGAAGCCGATTGGTTCGATCGAAATGATCCAGCTCGAAATGACGATGATCATTACCACCAGCCAGGAAAACTTTATCAAATTATGGACGATAAAGCAAAGCAGGATTTAATCCAAAATACCGTTGGTGCAATGAGCGATATTTCTGGTACTAAGAAGGAAGAAATCACGCAAAGACAACTCACACACTGGTATAAAGCTGATGCCGAACTCGGCGAAAAGATAGCCGAAGGATTGGGCACGACGGTTCACAATAAACAATGAGTGCGGTAATTTTATAAATTCTATAACGACTGAACCTCCGAAATCGATTTCGGAGGTTTTTTATGTGCTTTTTTTAAAGAATATAGGGCTTTAGCTTAAAAACATTAATCGATTTTTTGTAATTTTGAAACGATGGAGGAAAAGGTTATTTTAGTTAATGAGCACGATGAAGAAATCGGTGTGATGGAAAAAATAGAAGCACACAAAAAAGCTTTGTTACACCGGGCATTCTCGGTTTTTGTTTTTAATCAAAAAGGCGAAATGATGGTTCAGCAGCGCGCTTATGGAAAATACCATTCACCCGGATTGTGGACCAACACCTGTTGCAGTCATCAACGGCAAGGCGAAAGCAACACTGCCGCTGGAAGGCGACGGCTTCAAGAAGAAATGGGTTTTCAAACCGATCTAAAAGAAGTCACCTCTTTTATTTATAAATCGCCGTATAACAACGGATTGACCGAGCACGAATTTGATTATCTGCTCGTTGGAAATTACGAAAGCGATCCAGAGCCGAACCCCGATGAAGTTGCCGATTGGAAATGGGTAAATCCAGAGGAAGTACGTCGGGATTTGGATAAAAGCCCCGATCTCTACACGACGTGGTTTTATATTATTTTTGACGAATATTATCAGTATATTTCATAGTTATGCCAGCAACAGTTCATCGCAAAGCACATTTTAACGCCGCCCACAGGTTGTTCAGGCCTGATTGGGATGATAAAAAAAATGATGAAGTCTTCGGGAAGTGCAACAACCCTCATTATCACGGTCACAATTATGAATTAATTGTTTCAGTAACGGGCAAAATTGATCCTGAAACGGGTTTTGTAATAAATTTAAAAACGCTTAAAGGTCTAATCAAAACAGAAATTGAGGATAAATTTGATCATAAAAACCTAAATGAGCAAGTTCCTGAATTTGAACGCTTAAATCCCACCGTTGAAAATATTGCAAAGGTTATCTGGGAAAAGTTAAACCCAAAAATTGAGAAAAAGCTATCTTTAGAAATAACCTTATATGAAACACCACGGAATTTTGTAACTTATAATAGAAATTAATCATGAAACTTGAACAAGGCGACCACATACCCCATTTCATCCTGACCGATGCCGAAGGAAACCTTTTTGATTCCAAAGAAATTCTCGGGAATAAAATCCTGGTTATTTATTTTTACCCCAAAAATTTCACCCCCGGCTGCACTAAAGAAGCCTGCAACTTCCGTAATGATTATGAAGAATTTAAAAAAAACGGCGCTGAAGTCATCGGCATAAGTTCAGATTCTGTGAAATCCCATCAAAAATTCTTAAAGAAATACGACCTCAACCATAAACTGCTCTCCGATCCCACCGAAAAGATCAGGGAAAAATTTGGGGTCAAAAGTCACGCTTTGGGATTGATACCGGGCCGTGACACTTTTGTTATCGATAGAAAAGGAATTGTACAAATGAAATTCCACAATTTAAAAGCTTCCCAACATGAAGCGCGAGCCCTCAAATCTGTAAAGAAATTGAATGACGCCTAAACAAAATTTATATCCATTACTTTTTGAACCCATTTTTAAAGAGAAAATTTGGGGTGGGCAGCGTTTAAAAACTGAATTAAACAAGGCCATTCCAACTGGAAAAATTGGTGAAAGCTGGGAAATCAGCGCCGTTGAAGATGATTATTCTGTGGTCAAAAATGGACCGTTTTCCGGCCAAAGTTTAGAAGAACTGCTCCAAAAGTTCCAGGAAGATCTCGTCGGAAAAAGTGTTTACCGTGATTATCAAAACCATTTTCCGCTACTGGTAAAGTTTATTGATGCCTCTGAAAAACTCTCTGTTCAATTGCACCCCGACGATGAATTAGCCTTGAAACGTCACGATTCCTTTGGGAAAACCGAAATGTGGCATATCCTTCATGCCCAAGAAAATTCTTACGTGATAAACGGTTTCAAAAAAGGGGTTACCCGAGGGGATTACTTAAAAAAATTAGAGGAAGGAGAGCTCGAGCAAATTTTGCACAAAGAAAAAGTTTCAGCTGGGGACACCATTTTTATCAAACCCGGACTGATCCATTCGATCGGAAAAGGGATTTTACTGGCAGAAATCCAACAAACCTCAGATATAACTTATCGCGTTTTTGACTGGAACCGTGTCGATCGAAACGGGGAAAGCCGTCAACTGCACACTGACTTAGCAATAGACGCCATTGACTTTAAAGCCAGTGAACAAACCAAAATCGCCCCATTACAGCAAAGAAATCAATTCAAAATTTTGGTTCAAAACAAATACTTTACAACACGGCAGTTACACATTCAAAATCAAAAATTTGAATGGAACCAGCCAGAAATTGATTCCTTCGTGGTTTTAATGTGCACTAAAGGCCATTTTATTCTAAAAAGCGGCAATTATCAATTAAAACTCAATTATGGTGAGACAGTCCTGATCCCAGCAGAAATAAAACAATTTACCCTGGAGGCTGAAGAATCGGAATTATTGGCTGTAACGGTTTAAAGGCGTTCAAAGGCATTATCGGGTGTATGTCGAGAGTATAGTGGATCATAGGAATTATCAGCTTCTTTTCCGGTCGAGCCTTCCGAGGAGACATCTTCGATAAACAATTTAACATCAATACCCACTCAAGACAACACAATCCCTTCTTTATATTTTATTTTAATTTAGAACAACAATAAATAAATTTCAAATTACTGAGATCAGTAGAAACAACCAATTGTAAATTAAATAATTATCCGTTGTTATTCTAAGTATCTAATAAATTTTTCCGCCAAATATAATTAAGTAAATAAAATTTATGTTTTTCTGTTTTTATAGAGATAATTTTGAATTATTTACAGAATTGGCTGCATTTTCTTAGGCTTTCACCGTAATCTAGTTAGCATTTTTAAATCTCATTTATTTTAGTTATTTTTGTAACTATTCAAAAAAAAACTCAATTATGGCATATGATATTGATATGATCAAGAAGGTTTATAGTCAGATCGCTGAACGTGTAGATGAAGCTAAAAAGCACGTTGGCCGGCCATTGACCTTATCAGAAAAAATTCTTTATTCCCACCTTTGGGATGGCAAAGCAAATCAGGCTTATGAGCGTGGAAAAGATTACGTCAACTTCTCACCCGACCGCATCGCTTGTCAGGACGCGACCGCACAAATGGCCCTTCTTCAATTTATGCAAGCCGGAAAAGATAATGTGGAAGTCCCCACAACAGTGCATTGTGATCACTTGATCCAAGCAAAACAAGGCGCCAAAAAAGACTTGCAGGCCGCTAATGAAACCAGCAATGAAGTCTTTGAGTTCCTCGGCTCTGTTTCAAATAAATATGGGATTGGCTTTTGGAAGCCCGGTGCCGGAATTATCCACCAAGTGGTTTTGGAAAATTATGCCTTTCCCGGCGGTATGATGATTGGAACAGATTCACACACAGTGAATGCCGGTGGCCTGGGAATGGTTGCCGTGGGCGTTGGTGGTGCTGATGCCGTCGATGTAATGGCCGGAATGCCCTGGGAATTGAAATTTCCAAAACAGATCGGTGTCAAACTCACTGGGAAACTCAACGGCTGGACTGCTGCAAAAGATGTCATCTTGAAAGTAGCTGATATCCTGACCGTTAAAGGTGGAACCGGCGCAATCATTGAATATTTTGGCCCAGGTGCAAAAAATTTATCCTGCACTGGAAAAGGAACTATTTGTAATATGGGTGCCGAAGTGGGCTCAACAAGTTCCACTTTTGGTTATGATGAATCAATGGAGCGTTTTCTGCGCGCAACAAAGCGAAACGACGTGGCCGATGCAGCCAACGATGTCCGTGAGTATTTGACCGGTGATGATGAAGTTTATGCAAACCCAGAAGAATATTTTGATGAAGTTATAGAAATCGACCTTACTGAGTTGAAACCGCATTTGAATGGACCCTTTACCCCAGATTTATCTACCCCAGTTGGTGAAATGGCTGAGAAAGCAAAAGCAGGTGATTGGCCCATCAATGTGGATTGGGGCTTGATTGGTTCCTGTACCAATTCCTCCTATGAAGATTTGACGCGCGCCCATTCAATTGCTAAACAAGCAGTGGATAAAAAATTAAAACCGAAATCTGATTTTGGAATTAACCCAGGTTCTGAACAAATTCGCTATACCGCAAAACGTGATGGCTTGCTCAAAACTTTTGAAGACCTGAAAGCTACAATTTTCACTAATGCTTGTGGGCCGTGCATTGGACAATGGGACCGCAGCGACCGAAAAGGCGAAGAGAAAAACACGATTGTGCACTCCTTCAACCGGAATTTTTCAAAACGCGCTGATGGAAACCCAAATACACACGCTTTTGTCGGTTCACCAGAAATGGTCGCGGCGATTGCAATTTCCGGGCGATTGGATTTTGACCCGATGAACGATACACTCTTGAACGAAGATGGTGAGCAAGTGAAACTCGAGGAACCAAAAGGAATTGAACTTCCGCCAGATGGCTTTGATGTTGAAGAAGATGGTTATGTCCCACCAAAAGAGGATGGCCAAAAAATCAACATTGATGTTGCTGGTGATAGTGAGCGACTTCAGCTTTTAACGCCTTTTGAACCTTGGGACGGGAAAAACCTGACAGGTGCAAAACTCTTGATAAAAGCCGATGGAAAATGCACCACTGATCATATTTCTATGGCCGGGCCTTGGTTGCGTTACCGCGGTCACTTGGACAATATTTCAAATAACTGTTTGATTGGTGCAGTCAACCATTTCAACGACCAAACGAATTTCGTCAAAAGCCAAATTACCGGTGATTATGGCGGCGTTCCTGATGTTCAACGTGAATATAAAGCCAAAGGGATCCCGACCGTGGTTGTGGGCGATCATAATTATGGCGAAGGTTCTTCCCGTGAACACGCTGCAATGGAACCCAGACATTTGGGCGTCAAGGTCGTAATTGTGAAATCTTTCGCACGGATTCACGAAACCAACTTGAAAAAACAGGGAATGCTCGGTTTGACATTTGAAAATGAAGGGGACTATGATAAAATCCTGGAAGATGATACCTTCAACTTCATCGATCTAAAAGATTTTGAAGAAGGCAAACCGATCACTGTTGAAGTTGTTCACCAGGATGGCACTAAAGACCTGATTAAAACCAATCACACCTATAATAAAAATCAAATCGATTGGTACAGGGAAGGCTCTGCTTTGAATATGATCAAAAAGGCAAATGCAGCTTGATCTTAAATTAGAATTTTAATTTAAAAAATCCCGTTCAAAAATTTGAACGGGATTTTTTTATGGAAAATAATTTTTCAATCCTATTATCACCCATCGCAGTGGCCAGGTTCGGAACCTAGCATAGCGAAGTGAAATCTTGAAAGTAGAATATTTATGATAATGAAGGCTAAAATTTTGAACCCTTTTTATAAGTCAAACCCTCATTAACTCTCTTAGTCAAATAAATTCCCAGAAGAGCGATTAAAAAACCAACGAGCAGACCAATCAGAATATCGCTGGGATAGTGCACGCCGACATAAATGCGCGACCAAGAAAAAAGAATTGGCCAGAGAAAGAAGAGATACACCCAGTAGAATTGCTTTCGCAAGAGTAAAACCATAAAGGTTGCTACCACCATCGAGGTGGAAGCATGTGCAGAGAAAAAACTAAAGGTTTCTGGTTTTTGTAAAATCCTGATTAAGTCGTGAAATTCAGCAACATTATTAGGCCGCATGCGGGAAATTGTGTTTTTTACCAAATTTGTCAAAAGGACCGTTATCCCTAAACTTGCCCCTGCCCCGATCAAACTGACCATAATTTTTTTCCAATCGGGTTTAAAGGCCCAAATTGTGGTCAGTACAAAGATAATATAAAGTGGGATCCAGGTTTCCGGTTGGGTGACCGCAATCCAAAAAGCGTCATAATTTTCTATTCCGAGGCCGTTGAGAAAAATAAATAAATCCCGGTCGAGTTGTTGTAGTTTTTCAATCAAAGACCACTTATTTCCGTCGTTTGATAGAACCGGTGATTTCTTCAATATCGTCTTTCACCTTGGTTACTTCTTCCTTGATTTTCTTACCTGAACCTTCACCTTGATCCAAGTGTTTTTGGGCGCTTTCACTGATTTCGCCTTTAATGTCACTGGTGGCATTTTTGACACTGCGGATGCCTTTCCCCAGGTTTCGGGCGATATCGGGAATTTTATCTGCGCCAAAGACCAGGACTAAAATCAAGACAACTAAGGCCACTTCTGGCGTGCTTATAAAAAGAGGGATTGAGTTCATAGTGCAAATATAGCGTGTATTTCTTTAATAAAAAAAAGCTGACTTTAAATAGCCAGCTTTTCTCATATATTAACGTTTTTAAAGAGTGCTTAGTTTTTAGAATCCTTGAATTTTTCAAATTCATTTTGTCCTTCCTTCTTCGGCCAACTGTTGTTTGAGGTATCTACATCAGCGGTTTCAAGATCTGGATCGACAATAACTTTTTTCAATTCCTTATCGGTCGCTAAAACACGGCTCACTTGCTTGTCGTTTTTACGCCAAATTTGTGGGGGATAAGTCACCCGTTCGCTCGAACCGTCTTCATATTCATAGTTTACGATCAATGGCATCACCAGGCCACCGGGCTTATTGAAAGTTATCTCATAAAAATGTTTGGGGACATTCATATCCTTGCGTTCCCCTTCCGAGAAATTGTCCATCATATATTCTTTTAAGGTCGGTGAATTTTCCAAAGCAGTTTTTCCCTTCATGGATTCTTCAAATTCCTCTTCACCTTTTTCCACGACATAAACCGCGTTTATTCGGCTCAGGTCTTCAATCCCATAACGTTCTTTCAAGAATTTTTTAGCCTTTTTTGTAGGATTATCCGTGATGAAATATGATTTGACATCTTTCACACCGATATCCACAAAGTCTGTGGTATAGAACCAACCTCTCCAGTACCAGTCTAAATCCATTGCCGAAGCGTCTTCCATTGTTCTGAAAAAATCTTCTGGCGTCGGGTGCTTGAACATCCATCGGTGGGAAAATTCTTTAAAGGCATAATCAAAAAGCTCTTTTCCCATAACCGTTTCACGCAAAATATTAAGTGCCGCAGCTGGCTTTCCATAAGCATTGTTTCCCAATTGGTGAACTTGCTCTGGATTACTCATAATTGGCGCGATATTCGATTGATCGCCTTTCATATAATTGACCATTGTTGTGGCTGGGCCGCGTCGTGATGGGAAATTATCATTTGGTGCGATGACCTCTGGATATTTTTCGCCAAATTCCTGTTGTGCCATATATTCAACAAAGCTGTTCAGGCCTTCGTCCATCCAGCCCCATTGACGTTCGTCGCTGTTGACGATCATCGGGAAAAAATTGTGCCCGACCTCGTGAATAATCACACCGAGCATTCCATATTTCACGGCGTCGCTATAAGTTCCATCCTTTTTTGGACGGCCATAATTCCAGCAAATCATTGGATATTCCATTCCCTGGTTTTTGGCGTGGACCGATACGGCTTTTGGATAAGGATACTGAAAAGTGTGCGCGCTGTAAGATTTTAAAGTATGGGCCACCGCTTTTGTTGAAAGCTTTTCCCATAGCGGGTTTCCTTCCTTGGAATACAATGAAACGGCCATCACTTTTTTGCCACCCACATCGACGGCCTGCATATCCCAAATATATTTCCGCGAAGTGGAAAATCCGAAATCACGAACCCTTTTTGCTTTGTATTCCCAGGTTTTAGTTTCAGAAGTGCCTTCTTTTTCATTTTCTATTGCTTCCTCTTCGGTCACAATATCAACTGGCTGGTCAAAAGTATTTCGCGCCTTTTTATAACGGTCCATCATTTTATCAGTAAAAACATCCTTGCGGTTTTGCAGCTCACCGGTCGCTTCCATCACGTGATCGGCGGGAACGGTGATCGACACTTCGTAATTCCCAAATGGAAGGGCAAACTCACCATTTCCCCAAAACTGATAGTTCTGCCAGCCTTCAACATCGTTGTAAACTGCCATTCTTGGGAAAAACTGAGCGATCACATAAGAATAATTATCGTCTTCCGGAAAATATTCATAACCAGATCGACCGCGATTGGTTACGTGATTATTGATGTTATACCAATATTTAATAGAGAAATCAAAGGAATCCCCAGATTTCAGAGGCTCCGGCAACTCAACGCGCATCATTGTTTGTTGCACTGTATAGTTTAAGGCATCGCCATCTTGCTTGACATACTGAATATTGAACCCACCATCAAAAGGTTCACTCATATATTTATTGACAACTTGGCTTGGCGGCGTCACCGGGCTCATTTCTTGACCGTTTCGCAATGGCGACTTGCTGTCTTTTGCCCGCACATTTTGATCGAGCTGAAGCCACAAATAGCTCAACTCTTCGGGTGAATTATTGTTATAAGTAATGGTTTCTTCACCATATAATTTTTGCTTTTCATCATCGATGGTCACATCAATATCATAATCGGCTGTGTTCTGATAATATTCAGGGCCAGGCGCGCCAGAAGCTGTCCGGTATTGGTTTGGTGTGGCAAATTCCTGATAAAGTTGACGAAATTTGTTCTGGTTTGTGTGACCTTCTTCCTTGTCTTTCGTTTTTTGAGTATCTTCCTGAGCGAAAGAAACCAACGAACATAAGGCCAATGCAAAAATAAATGTAGCTCTAATTGTGTTCATAAAAAAATTCAGTTTTAGTTATTAAAAGTAAAAATCCCAGTGGATTTATCATTGACGAGCACCAAAGTTTTGGTCTCATCGTTCTGTGTGACGTGGACCATATTCTTTTGTTGCTCAAACAAATCCATTAAAATTGTGTTTTTAATGCTTATTTTATCAAAATGGCTAACGTTTTCAACTTCAAAATAAAGTATGGTTCTGTTTTCTTTAAATTGTTTACCGATAAAATTTTTAGGCTTTATTTTGCCCTTGAGTTTAATCTGAAACTTTTCTTTAAAATACCTTTTAATATAAAGCTCGGCATTTTCTGAAGATTCGTTTTTTCTCAGTCTAATGGAATTGTCATAACGGGTCTGCAATAATTTTTCAAAATCATTGCTGAACACGCGGGTTGTAATCTGAAGGCTACGCTCTTTTTCGGCATAGTTGACTTCAGTATTGCTGATGTAAAATTTATGCACATCTGCCAAAACCACGGCGGGTTTACCCGAAATTAAAATAACGGGGAATAGAAATAGTAAAAGTAAACAGGATTTTTTAATCAATTTCTTCACCTAAACGGTGTTCTTTATAAGGTGCGGTTTTACTGCGGTAAAAATTGATAAGTTTCAATTTATCATTTTGCCGAAGTAAAAGTTTAAATTTTTTAAAACGCAAACAAAAATAAATAAAATCCTCGACTAAATCTGGGCTGATTTCCAGTTCTTTTTCAAAAAAATGATCACTAACCGATTTCTTAGCTTTTTTAACTTGCCTTTTTTTTCTGGCATAAGCTTTTTGGCGTATAAGCATATCCAATCTTCCAGACCATTTATTCAGAAAATAATCAAAAGGAATCCCCCCGGGACTTGTGGTTGCAGTATGCAGTCTTCGGTCTTCCACGCTCATTGGTTCACGAAAACTAAAAGCACCCGTTTTTGTCAGATCCGGTGTAGGTTTGGTTTCAATATTGGCTGCATCCATTGCAAGTAATCCAGATAATTCCACATCGCGCAATTGGACCTCGTTCAACTCAAAAACCATTTCTTTGAGATTGACGAAAAAAGGATCATTAGTGATATTGCTTTTTGTAATAGGGACTTTTTTTATTTTTTAATACAGGGATGAAAAAAATAAAGTGTCCCCCACTCTCACGTTAACGCGAAAGCTTCCAGATTGACTATTGGTCCCTAAGTTTGTCCTCAAATTAAAAACTGAAACTTCTCGGTTTTCAATGGAGTCGGCCACGATCATCCCGTTGATTTCTCTTTCGTTTTGAGCAAAAACACTTTGGTTAAAACAAAATAACAGGTAAAAGGACAACGCAAAATACTTAGGTTGAAACCAATTGCATTTTAAAGGTTTGCTTACGCGTAAAGCTATACTATTTAAAAATCTTTCCACATGAAATTTAATTTCCGCTTTCAATTTAACCCTTTTTTGATAAACTTTATTTAAAGAATCCTTAAATTTGGACAGCAATAAAAAACTCAAATTATGGAATACCGTGTAGAAAAAGACACAATGGGCGAGGTCAAAGTGCCTGCCGATAAACTCTGGGGCGCCCAAACCGAGCGTTCCCGAAATAATTTTAAAATCGGGCCAGAAGCTTCAATGCCGATCGACATTATCCACGGCTTTGCTTACCTGAAAAAAGCAGCGGCTTATACCAACGAAGCGCTCGGGGTTTTGTCAACTGAAAAAAGAGACCTGATCGCCGAGGTTTGTGAAGAAATCCTCGAAAAAAAACACGATGATCAATTTCCGCTGGTGATTTGGCAAACCGGCTCAGGAACGCAGAGCAATATGAACGTGAACGAGGTGATCGCCAACCGCGCGCACCAGCTCGCGGGAAAAAAAATTGGTGAAGGTGAAAAAACCCTGCAGCCCAATGACGATGTCAATAAATCGCAATCTTCAAACGATACTTTTCCCACGGGAATGCACATCGCGATTTATAAAAAAGTAGTTGAAAACACATTGCCCGGAATCAAAAAATTACGCGACGGGCTGAGGGAAAAGTCCGACAAATTTATGGAAGTAGTGAAATTGGGCCGCACCCATTTTATGGACGCAACACCGGTTACCCTCGGTCAGGAATTGAGCGGTTATGTTTCCCAACTCGATCACGGGATCAAAGCTTTGGAAAATACTTTACCACACTTGGCCGAACTCGCTTTGGGCGGAACTGCTGTTGGAACAGGATTGAACACACCAGATGGTTATGCCAATAAAGTGGCCAAACACATCGCTGCTTTCACAGAATCGCCATTTGAATCAGCAGGCAATAAATTTGAAGCTTTGGCAGCACACGATGCCTTGGTCGAAACACACGGTGCGCTGAAACAACTCGCGGTTTCGCTGAATAAAATTGGCAATGATGTCAGGATGTTGGCTTCTGGCCCGCGTTGTGGAATTGGTGAAATTGAAATCCCGGCAAACGAACCCGGATCTTCCATAATGCCGGGAAAAGTCAACCCAACGCAATGCGAAGCCTTGACTATGGTTAGTGCACAAGTGATCGGGAATGATGCTGCGATTGCGGTTGGCGGGATGCAAGGCCAGTTTGAATTGAATGTTTTTAAACCGGTAATGGCCGCTAATGTTTTGGAAAGTGCTGAATTAATTGGCGATGCCTGTGTTTCTTTTCAAGAAAATTGTGTCGCGGGAATTGAGCCCAATCAAAAACAAATTGACAAGATGCTCAAAAACAGTTTGATGCTGGTCACAGCGCTCAACACAAAAATCGGTTATTACAAGGCCGCGGAAATCGCTGGAAAAGCGCACGAAAACGGCACTACTTTAAAAGAAGAGGCCGTCAATCTCGGTTATACAACTGAAGAAGAGTTTGACAAATGGGTGCGCCCAGAAGATATGGTCGGGGACTTGAAATAAGTTCCTTTTTGATTTAAAAAATTAAACCCCAAAGGTCTCAGAGACCTTTGGGGTTTATTAATTAAGATTTTAAAGCTGATTCCCAGGAATTACCTCGGGATAGATAATTTATAAAATAAAGGATCGATCCCAAAATCGGAAGCAATACTACGCCTGTCATCCATAAAAACAGCTGTATTCCCCTCTCATTTTTGGCAATGATAATTAAGGAGAGTATAATAAATGCAGCACTGAATAATGTGACGACCGTAAGCATTGTCGCACTTACAAAAAGAAAAACCATAGCTTGAGCCTAATTTATTGATTAAAGATCGAAAACATCGATTAAAAGAGTGACAATTTACACTTATTTAATCGAGCATCAAAAATTTTCTTACCGCCGAAAACCTGACGGTTTTGATATTTCAATATTGTCGTGCATTAATGCTTCATAGTGTTGGACACTCATAATTTTGAAGTGAGTTCCTTTTTGATTTAAAAAATTAAACCCCAAAGGTTTTCAAAACCTTTGGGGTTATTGTTTTTTTCTTTTTTCACCCAAACAAAAATCCAAGCCCCAAACGCTTCAACATCTTCTTTTCAAAATTCCAAAAAAACTGGAATTGCCCAAAAACAGTCCCGATAAAGACGAGCAAAACTTGATAAATGGGGAAAATCAAAAGTATGCGCAGTAAATAATAGAATACACCGCCCCAATTTGAAGCTTGAAAAGATTCGCGTTCCAGTTGGATAAACTCCATCAAAGGTTTTGCGGCATAGGCCGCTGAAGAACCGGTAATTGCAAAGACAATAAAAATAATGACCAATTGGAAATTTGAGCTGATTTCCCATTTCCGCTTTAATTTTTTGAGCATAAAATTTTATTACTTAAAAAGGTAATGAATACATATTACTTATTGAAAACAGTTTTGAAATAAGATATTATGTGAGTCCCCTTTTTAAAGGATTTAGGGGTTTAACCATAAAATTTATAATCTCTGATTGTATTTCTGCATAAAAAATTGAAAATAATTGTATAGCAAATAATTTACTTCATAACCATAATCCACAGTGGGTTCATAATCAATTCGCATCGTATATAAACTGCGGTTCAAATTTGGGTTCGATACCCGTCCATTATACCGAACGACATACCGCCAGTTGCGTTGTTCCAAATAATTTTGGCCATAATAACCCCGTGGGCGCTGGGTTGCTAAATATGACCTGAACCCGGGTTCAAAAATAATAATTTTATAGTCAAGACTGTCATTTTCTATTTTGACAGTATCCCCATTGATTTCAGAGTTTTCATATCCCGTGAGATTTTTGTCGGACAAGGTTTTATCCTCTTCATTGGTTTTGGACGTTCCACAGGCCGCGACCATAGCGCAAATTAGTATTGCCAGTAAAGCATTTTTCATTTTCGTTTCAATTTGCTTTAAACGCTTCAAAAAATGTGCGGGAAATGCTCGAGGTCAAAAAAATTAGGCGTGGGGTTTTTCGGGGGAATTAATTAGTGCCAAAAAAATCGCTTAAAATTAGCTCTAAAACTTGACCTTGGCCAAATATTAAGTTCAAATTTCCTGCATTTTTTCACACTTTGGGCAGATGTTATACCAATTGAACTCTAAAATCGTGTAAAAAATGTTGGTATAAAATAGGGATTGCTGATTTTCAAAAACAGAACCCAAAGGTTGAAACTTGTCCGCTGGGGCGGAAAACCTTTGGGGCCTAAATATTTATAAAAATCCCGAAATCAATTTCTTACCGCGCAACCAAATTATCGATAATATGATCGGCGAGTTCAATCCCGATGCGGTCTTGTGCTTCCACCGTTGCGCCGCCAATGTGTGGGCTCAAGGAAAGTTTTGGGTTCATCAATAACTGGATCTCAGGTTCGGGTTCTTTTTCAAAAACATCCAAAGCAGCAAAAGCCAATTTTTTATTATTTAATGCTTCCACCAGTGCGACTTCATTCACTAAACCACCACGGGCAGTATTGACAAGGCCGGCGCCGTCTTTCATCAGTTCCATTTCGTTTTTATCGATCACATATCTATCTTGAGAAGGAATATGCAAGGTCACAAAATCAGCTTGCTTCAGCAGGTTTTCCTTGCTTCCCACCTCAACATCAAAATCGATGCTTTTACCATTGAAAAATTCCAAAGTGATGGTTTTGCTCTGTTCGGTCCTTCCGGCAGCGACAACGTTCATTCCCATACCGAAGGCGCGTTTGGCGACTGCCTGGCCAATTCTTCCAAGGCCAATAATCCCCAATGTTTTACCTTTCAGTTCAGTTCCCTTGTAGCTTTTCTTGAGTTCTTTAAATTTTTTATCGCCTTCAAGTGGCATATCGCGGTTTGAATTGTTCAAATGACGAACACCACTTAAAAGATGTCCAAAAACCAACTCGGCCACACTTTCTGAAGAAGCTGCCGGTGTGTTGAACACTTTCGTGCCTTTACTTTCGGCATATTCAACATCGATATTATCGAGACCAACGCCACCGCGCCCAATCAATTTTAAATCTTGACAGCCGTCGATAATGTCCTTTCTGACTTTTGTGGCACTACGCACCAAAATGACATCTATTTTTTCTTTGTTGATATAATCGATGAGTTCGCCCTGGGCAACTTTTGTTTGAATGACTTCAAAACCGTTTTTCTCTAACTTCTCAGCTCCAGAAGCTGATATTCCGTCGTTTGCTAATACTTTCATAGCTGTGTTTTTATGTGGTTTTAGTTTCTAACCTATTTTAAATTTAAAATATAATTTTTTTTTGAACAGACAAAAAAACTGAGGATGTAGGACTTAGGACATTGGAAAAATCACTTTATATTTTAAAAGCAAAAATTTCAATTTTTCAAACCATAATCATAAGTCTTAAGTCCAAAAACGCAAGTTTTTTAATTTTTAAGCCTTGCGTTGCAATTCGTTCATCACTTCCACCAGCGTTTCTACACTTTCCAAAGAAAGGGCATTATACATTGAAGCGCGGTATCCACCAACACTTCGGTGGCCGTTGAGACCGTTGATCCCGGCTTCTTTCCACATTTTGTCAAAACGCTCTTTCTGGCTTTCATCGGCCAAAGTGAAATTAGCATTCATTGCCGATCGGTCTTCTTGTTCCGTAAAACCGTTGAACATCGGGTTCATATCTATTTCGCTATACACGAGCTTGGCTTTTTCTTCATTCTTTTTTTCGATTTCTTTTACGCCACCTTGTTCTTTCAACCAGCGCAAGGTCAACATCGTGACATAAATGGCATATACAGAAGGCGTGTTGAAAGAACTGTCTTTTTTGATGTGCGTTTTATAATCCATCATTGAAGGGATCGCGCGATCTACTTTTCCAAGGATTTCGTCTTTTACCACGACAAGGGTCGTCCCCGCTGGGCCCATATTTTTCTGCGCCCCGGCATAGATCAAATCAAATTTTGAAAAATCCATTTGACGGGAAAAAATATCGCTGCTCATATCACAAACCATCGGAACCTTGATTTCTGGGAATTCCTTCATTTGTGTCCCGAAAATGGTGTTATTGCTGGTGCAATGGAAATAATCCACATCGTTTGGAACGGTATAAGCTTTAGGGATATAATTATAATTTTTATCTTTTGAAGAAGCAACTGTTTCCACTTCGCCAAAAAGTTTTGCTTCTTTAATGGCTTTGGCTGACCAACTCCCGGTGTCCAGATAAGCCGCTTTGTTTTGCAAGAGGTTATAAGCGGTCATTAAAAATTGTGTGCTCGCGCCGCCGTGAAGGTATAAAGCTGTATATCCCTTATTTTTTAGGCCCATCAGTTCCAATGCGAGCGATCGGGCTTCTTCCATCACCTCGACAAAAGCCGGGCTGCGGTGCGAAATTTCCAAGATAGAAAGACCGGAACCGTTAAAATCCAAAACAGCTTGCGAAGCTTCTTTAAAAACCGATTGTGGCAGAACACAAGGCCCCGCGCTAAAATTATGCTTTTTCATATTCAGTTAAATTCAGGTTGTGCTTAAATTTATTTGGGTTAAAAATACAAAGAACACTTACGTCCTAAAAAGTTTTTATCTTAATAATTTTGTAAGGAAATCCATAGTGTCCACACCATCGGCATAATCGGTTAATTTAGGGTTTTGGCTTTCGCCGTAAGGCAAACTTCCTTCGATTTCACCTTTATGCGAAAGCACACATTGAATGTTTTCACTTTGGTCTTTCAAGTACTGCTTAAGTTGCTCTTTATCATCATAAAATTCATAGAACAGAACCGCGATGGGCGATGCAAACTCACCTGGCGTTTCCTTTAGCAACAGAAAACCGTTTTCAAGCATTTTAAATTCACTCATCAAATAGACAGCTTTGTTATAGTCATAATTGCTGGCATATTTGTGGTGATTGATCAAGTGCTTCCATCCATAAAGCGCCTGGAAAAGTTTATCAAAATCATAGTTTTTAGGCACAAAAATTTTTGACACACTGCGGCACCCCAAGCCAAAATACCGAAAAACATCCTCGGCCAAAGGCTTTAAAACTTCAGTGCTTTCTTCACCCGACAAAACCGCAACGGCATTCCGGTTTTTGCGTATAATATTGGGTTTATCGCTAAAATAATAGTCAAAATAACGCGCGGTATTGTTGCTTCCCGTGGCGATAATGGCATCAAAATGACTTAGACGTTCGTCTTCAAATTCTATTTTATCTTCCCATTTGGGATTGATCTGTTTTAAAATTTCTGTGAGTGCGGGTAAAAGGATTTTATCCTTGGAAGATTGTTTGACAAGGACACTGTGGCCAGAAATCAAAACACTCAAAAAATCGTGAAACCCCACTAGCGGAATATTTCCCGCCATAATGACGGCCACTTTTTTTTCGGCTTTTTCGGTCAAATCATATCGCTGAAGCCAATTTTCCAAATTGTCTTCGCTGAGTTGGCTGGACCATTGCTGCAGGGCAAACCGCATATTCTCAGATGTGAACCACGCGTTGTGAGCAGAAGCGTTTTTGACAGTTTCCTCGAGTTTATTATTAATTTCAGGACTTAATTCGTTAGATTGGAAAACGAACTCTTTCAGGATTCCGCCTAATTTGGCAAAGGATTTGATTCGTGTTTCTTTATCCATATAATTTGGTTATGCGGCGATTTGCCGTTATTTTTGTGCAAAGTTACAATCTAAAAAGAAGAAAATGGCGATAGTTATAACAGATGAATGTATTAATTGCGGCGCTTGTGAGGCTGAATGCCCGAACACCGCGATTTATGAAGGTGCGGATGATTGGCGCTATGCCGATGGAACCGATCTCGAAGGCGACGTTTTGTTGCCCGGCGGTAAAGAAGTGAACGCGGAGGAAACCCAAGAGCCCATCAGCGATGAATTTTATTATATCGCTCCCGATAAATGTACGGAATGCCAAGGTTTTCACGACGAACCCCAATGTGCAGCGGTTTGTCCGGTCGATTGCTGCGTGCCGGACGACGAGCACGAAGAAACCAAGGAAGAGCTTTTGGAAAAACAGGCCTTTATGCACGAGGAATGAAGTATTTCAAAATTCAAATTGCGCAATTTTAAATTTCAAACTTGAACTTTTGATTTTAATCCTTAAAACCAATTGCCCTCGGTTTAGACTATAGACCGGGGGTTTTTTATGGATTGCACTACCACGAATGTTGTGGAATTTAGCCTTTGAATAATAAGACATAAGACTTTTTGACCTGCCTATACCGGCAGGCAGGCAGGCGTAGGACATAAGACAAAAAATTTGAATTAAACCATAAGCCCTAATTCCTTTTATCCAAAATCAAGTTGAAATTTTCAACTACAAAAACCTGGCTGCACACAGGCCTGCCTTTGCCGGCTGGGCAGGCAAGATAATGATAGACCCTATTTTTTTAAAAGGCTTATTTACAGAATCTTATAAAAAAATAAGAGTACAGGGTTTCAGAAACAAGACAGGAGGAAAACCTAAAAAATTATTACTGTCAATCCGTGCACTAAAGTTTTGGGATCGGGGCGGGCTCTGTATTTAGAATTTAATAGTCACCAAAATTATCCCTTTAGCATATTATCAAGAAAATTCCCGAATGAACACCCGGGATTTGCTTCTTTAAATTCGCTAACTGAATATCCTTATTTTTTAATAACCCGTTTAACTTGGTTATTCCCTTCTTGATCGGTTATTTTAATAAAAAAACATCCAGCTGAAAGGTTTTGCAAATTCAAGCTTTTCGTGTTTTTTAAATTCATTACTTTTTTGCCCGTTAAATCAAAGACTTCAACCGAAACCGGATTGATATTACCAGTAATTTTCAGCTTTCCCGACGTTGGATTTGGATAAACCTGAAGGTTTGTCATTTGTTTTTCTTCTATAGCCAAGGTTGCGCAATCATCGGTTACAATGAAATCAAAAGAACCCAAAACTGGTTCGTCATATAAAGTTGATGTAAATGTATCGGCATTGTCAACGCACACTTTTTCGAGATTTGGCATATCTTCAAATAAAATCCCACCAAAAAGGCTATTATTCCCTAAATTTTCATTGTTCCCATTTTTCAAATTAGCATAGGTCATTACGGGAAGTGAACTCAACGATAGTTGATGAATTTCAGGATTACTGGAAATATCCAAGCTATCTAAAGGGTTGTCATAAATATTCACTATCTCTAAATTTGTATTATCCTGTAAATTTAAATTCTCAATTGAATTATTACTTACGTCCAAAAACCTCAATTCTGTTAAACCTGATAAATCAATATTTTCGATTGCAGAGTGACCCAATAATAAGGTAATCACATTGTCCAAGTCTGAAAGATTTAAATTAAAAGAAGAATCGGTATCATAACTAAAATAGGTTCTCAAATATTCTAAGTTATTTAAACCTGTTAAATTTAAAGATTCTATAGGATCAAAGCTACCCAAATCAAGTCGTGTTAGATTTGATAAATTTGAAACATCAAGTGAAACTAAAGGCGTATCATAAATGTTAAGTATTTCCAATTCATTTAGGAAGGTTAGATCAACCTCGCTCAAATTATAACTTCCGTAAAGACTGAGTTCTTCCAAGCTTGCAGAAAATTCCTATAACCCATCGACGTCTGAAATATTCGTTTCTACTATATCGAGTTTTCTGAGGGAGGGAAGTGAATTGATTTCAGCTGGAAAACCATCGGAAAAATCGTCGTGAGTGAGATTTAAATATTCTAAATTTGATAAGTTAGAAACTTTAAACACAGCATTCCCATTTTCAGACAAGTCTAATTTTTGCAAATTTTGATTATCCAGAACCTTTAAAGTGTCCAATACCACATCAACGTGCCTTAATTTTAAGGAATCTAAACTTTCAAGATTTGAAAAATCGATCAACTCAAAAGGATCATTGTAATTTAAATTCAAATAATTAACATTCTCAAAATATTCCAATCCTTCTAAATTTTCAATTTTTTCATAAGGGGTTGAAGAATAATCAACTTGTAAATCCAAACCACCGGTGTAAGCCTGCGCTTCGGAAACCTGAATTTCACTGTCATTATTTATGTCAATGTTTGGGGTGTAATTAACTAATTTTGATTTCAAAGTTTCATCGGGAAAGTTGATGGTTTGGGCAAAAACCGAGAAGCTGAGCAAAATTAAAGCAAGCGTAAAGAGATATTTCATTTGAATAAAGTTAGGTCTATGTTAAAACGCAAGAATAGTTATTTTTTGGCTTTATTACAAGTTTAGATCAAAAATCACTTGTTTTCAGATGTCCCTAAAGCTAATTTTAGAAGAAAAATTACATTTCAACGCTAATAAAATTTTGGTTTTAGGTGGTAAAATAATATTTCTAATATTACGTAAAGCCAATACCTTTGGTCAGTTCGAGTGAAATTTATGTAGTGATAGCACAAGAAATTTTATATCGAGAACCTTCGAGTAAACGATGCTTCTCGATACAAACCACAACGAAAATCTACGAAATTAAGATTTCTGGTTTGCTAATGTGTTTCCCCTTCATTGACGTTATTGGGTAATTCGCTATAATCAAATGACTTCAAAGAAATAAAATTCATCTCACTATTATGAATTTATGCTTCGACAAGCCGGCCTGCCGACAAAGGCAGGCTCAGCAAGATTTCAAGTTTGGCTTCCATTATTGTTCTTGTTTTTTAAAATTTTAACGTTCATAAAGCCCATTTTTCCCTCACAAACCGGTTTCGCGATAAAAATAAAATTTGCACCTTTGCCGAAAATTTTAGCCGATGCCTTCAATTTCTCAAAAGGGGAAAAATATGCCCCAATCGCCCATTCGCAAACTCGTGCCTTTTGCCGAAACTGCGAGAAAAAATGGAAAGGATATTTTCCATTTGAATATTGGTCAGCCCGATATTGAATCGCCAAAAGTTGCCCTGGACGCCGTTAAAAACAATGATCTCAAAGTTGTTTCTTATAGTCACTCTGCAGGTTTTGAAAGCTATCGCGAAAAGCTGGCCGGCTATTATCAAAAATTTGATATTCCCGTAAACTTCGAGGATATCCTGGTGACCACGGGCGGTTCTGAAGCCTTGAATTTCGCAATGGGAAGCATCGCCGATAATGGCGACGAAGTCATTATCCCAGAGCCTTTTTATGCCAATTATAACGGCTTTGCAAGTATGAACGGCATTGTGGTAAAATCGGTCCCTGGAAGTATGGATGACAATTTTGCCTTGCCGCCCGTTAAGGAATTTGAAAAATTGATTACATCAAAGACAAAAGCCATTGTTTTTTCAAATCCAGCAAACCCAACTGGATATTTATACCGAAAAGAAGAATTGGAACAACTGGCAAAACTGGTTAAAAAATATGACCTGTTCCTTATTGCCGATGAAGTTTACCGCGAGTTTGCTTATGACGGTGCTGAGCATTTTTCAGTTTTGCAAGAAGAAGGAATTGAAGAAAACGCGGTGATGATCGATTCGGTTTCAAAACGTTACAGTATGTGTGGTGCGCGGATCGGTTGTTTGATTACAAAAAACCAGGACTTGTTGAAAACTGTGATGAAATTTGCCCAGGCGCGTTTGAGTCCGCCGACATTTGCACAAATCGCCAGCGAAGCCGCTATTGAAACGCCTCAATCTTATTTTGACAATGTAATTGAGGAATATGTGGGTCGCCGGGATGCATTGGTCAAAGCGCTGAGTAAAATTGACGGCGTTCGGGTGGCGAAACCCCGCGGTGCATTTTATTGCATTGTGGAATTGCCCGTTGAAGATGCCGAGGATTTTGCCAAATGGATGCTCGAGTCTTTTGATTTAGATGGTGAAACCGTTATGGTCGCCCCGGCCGCTGGGTTCTACTCTACACCAAATACCGGGATGAACCAGGTGCGCATTGCTTATGTGCTCAAAAAAGAAAATCTATTGCGCGCCGTTGACATTTTAAAAGCTGGCCTAAAAAAATACCGCTCATAATTTATGAAGTCTTTTTCCAATTGTTCGTTGAAAAACTTCAACACGTTTGGTATTGACGTGCAGGCCAAGACCTTGATTGAAATTGAGGATCAAACCGATTTAGTCAACTTAATGCGTCGCGGATATGCCTCGGAATTTTTTGTGATCGGCGGCGGAAGCAATATGTTGCTCACTGAAGATATTGACAAAACAGTACTTCACATCAACAATAAAGGAATTAAAATTGTTGAAGAAACTGAAGATCACGTCAAAATCCAATGTCAGGCGGGTGAAAATTGGCATCAGTTTGTTCACTATTGCGTGAATCAAAATTATGGCGGTTTCGAAAACCTGGCGCTCATTCCCGGTAATGTTGGCACGGCGCCCATTCAAAATATTGGCGCTTATGGCACTGAACTCAAGGACTGTTTTGTGGAATGCAGTGCAGTAAACTTAGAAACTTCTGAACTTCAGGTTTTTTCAAAGGAAGAATGCCAATTTGGTTATCGCGATTCCATTTTTAAACGCGAGTTGAAAGACCAGGTTATCATTGATTCGGTGACCTTTAAATTGACCAAAAAAGAGCACAGCCTCAATTTAGATTATGGCAGTATCTCTGAAGAATTAAGCACTAAAAATATCACAAACCCCGGTATCAAAGATGTTTTTGAAGTTGTTCAGCAAATCCGTCAAGCAAAACTACCTGACCCGGCAAAAATTGGAAACTGCGGAAGCTTTTTCAAAAACCCAGTGCTCAGTTCAGATAAGTTTGAACAAATCAAAACGGAACATCCCAATATCAGACATTTTGAGCTGGAAAATGGCCAAGTAAAAATCCCCGCGGGCTGGATGATTGACCAAGCCGGTTTTAAAGGGTATAAAAAAGGAAATGTGGGCGTTCATAAAAACCAAGCTTTGGTGTTGATTAATTTGGGCCAAGCTACTGGAAAAGAAGTCATTGAACTGGCAGTTCAAATCCAGAAACATATCCAACAGCAATTTGGAATTAAATTGCAGCCCGAAGTGAATATTTTTCCCAAAAGGGAACAGGCTTTATTATCTTAAAGTTTTCTCACAATTTTGCGAATACCCGTTTTTTAGTTACTTTTGTATTATGTTAGTTACACTTCTTACAATCGGACTTATGGCGCTCTGCTTTGCAGGGATCGCGATAAAAATCTTAGCCAAAAAAGATGGCGAATTTGCAGGCACTTGTTCTACCCAAAATGCAAAATGGGATGACAGCGATGAACCCTGCAGTTTCTGCGGAAAAATGCCGGAACAACAGGACTGTCAAAAGGATGACAAGCCGAGCACAGCTGCTTGATTATTCTGTCATTCTAAATTTGCATTTACTCGCACTCAAGGGTCATTTAGGGTTTTATTACTATCCTATTACCAACTAACTTCCAGATATTTTTTTATTTGAAAGGAATTGCTAGTTTTATACCAAATAGGCAAAACTCAAATAGTGATGAAGCTACTTTTAGAAATTAACGATGAGAAATTTAATTTTTTATAGAACTTTTAAAAAATTTCTCTTTTGTGAAGAAAGCATATCCTATCCCTGATTCAAAAAATGTCCAAATTAAAAATATCAAAAAAGCCGTTGACGAAGTAAAGAGTATAAAAGCTGGGCAACTAAAATCGCAACCTTTAAGCGATTTTCTCAATGAGTTATAAAGTTGAAGTTGTTAAGCCTTTTAAAAAGGACGCTAAAAAGCTCATTAAAAAATATCCATCTTTAAAAAAAGAACTTTCTCAACTGGGTAATTAACTTTCCCAAAAGCCCACTAAAGGTATTTCTTCGGGTAGCAATTATTATAAAATTAGACTGGCTATTGCCTCCAAAAGTAGAGGAAAATCTGGGGGCGCGAGAATAATCACTTATTTTTATGTAAATAGAGGTACAGTTTTCCTGCTTTCAATTTTTGATAAATCAGATCAAGAAAACATTTCCGGTAAACAAATTAAAGCTTTACTCCAAAATCTTGATTGATAACTTAAATCAAAGATTAATTGTCTGAAGAATGATTTCAATTCGCTTTTTTGAACGGGATTTCTTTTTCTTTTATCCGTTTTGGGCAAAAATATTTTAATTTTATCCAAAATTAAATCTATGCTTATCATTGGAATCGCCGGCGGCACCGGAAGTGGGAAAACAACAGTTGTGGACACCTTGATTGATCAATTGCAACACAATGAAGTTGAAGTTATTTCCCAGGATTCTTATTATCGCGACAACAGTCATTTGAGCTATGAAGAACGTGTCAACTTAAATTTTGACCATCCGCAATCCATCGATTTTGATTTGCTCTGTGAGCATTTAACACAATTGCGCGCTGGAAAAGCTATTCCTCAACCCATTTATTCCTTTAAAACCCACAACCGCACTGGCGAAACCCTTGAAACCGTTCCCAAAAAAGTAGTTCTGGTGGAAGGGATCTTAATTTTCACCCATCCCGAACTGCGCGATCTTTTTGATATAAAACTTTATGTTCACGCTGATAGCGATGAGCGCTTGATCAGAAGGCTGCGGCGTGATATTCACGAGCGCGGGCGCGATTTGGACGAGGTTCTAAACCGGTATCAAAATACGTTGAAACCAATGCACAATCAATTTATCGAACCCACGAAAGAATTTGCTGATTTGATTATCCCTAATAACAATTACAACTCAGTAGCGATTGACCTTGTGCAGACAATTATTCAAAATCGCTTGGTAACTTAAAACTTAATTCCACTACTGTCCACTTTAAGAAACCTAAATACTTTACAAGTAATTCAATTGCGTGAGAATTTGAATGACTATTTTTATCTACTTTTTGATAACCGAAGTTCGTTTGGATTCATCTTTTATGGTACTATAACAAATGTTATGGAATTTAGCCTTCGGATATTAAGATATAAGACTTTTTGACCTGCCTTTGCCGGCAGGCAGGCGTAGGAAATAAGACAAAAAATTTCAATTAAACTACCTCGGAACAAGCGCGCGAGGTATTCATAAGGAAGAATTTTTTACAAAAAACTACCCTTTTTCATACTTTTCCTTTTCTACAACCCGAGGTGAACCTCGGGGAATTCTTTAGATTAATAAAATCGTGATTACCTAAAAAATATGATTATCTGTTTTTAAACTGTTAAATCATATGTTCTATGTCCTTTTGTCCTAAGTCAAGTTGAAATTTTTAATCAAAAAAAACTTTCTGCCCACAGGCAAGATAGTGGATGAACCTTTTTTATAAAAGACTTAAAGACAAAACCTTATGAAAGTCTTATGTCTTATGTCTTTTAGCGAAGCGGTCTTTTGTCATTTTAGTGGACACTCAGAGCTTATTTCAAAAACTCAAAAATTCCAGCGGCGCCCTGCCCTGTCCCGACACACATCGTGACCAGTCCATATTTATTGTTGAGCTCGCGCTTGCGCATTTCATCAAAAATCTGAACAGAGAGTTTTGCACCGGTGCAGCCCAACGGATGACCCATCGCAATAGCGCCGCCATTAACATTGACGATTTCAGGATTAAAATCCAACTCACGGATAACAGCAAGGGATTGCGAGGCAAAGGCTTCGTTGAGTTCAATTAAATCTAAATCATTTTGCTTGATCCCGGTTTGTTTCAACACCTTTGGAACCGCTTTTACCGGACCGATTCCCATTATTTTCGGATCGACTCCCACTTGCGAATACCCAACAAGCCTTGCAATGGGTTCCACATTGAGCTCTTTTAGCATTTTTTCATTCACGATTAAAGTGAACGCCGCGCCATCGCTGGTTTGTGAAGAATTTCCCGCGGTAACGCTTCCTTTATGGGCAAAGACTGGTTTTAAATTTTTCAAAGCTTCAACCGAAGTGTTTTTTCGTGGCCCTTCATCTTTTTTGATTTCAACGGTTTTGGATTGCTTTATTCCGGCTTCATCTAAATAAACGTGTTCGACATTTATCGGGACAATTTGATTTTGGAATCGGTTTTCGGCTTGTGCTTTTAACGCCTTTTGGTGGGATTGAAAAGCAAACTCATCTTGATCGGTTCGGCTAACGGAAAATTGTTTGGCCACTTCTTCCGCCGTAAGGCCCATTCCCCAGTAATAACTTTCTTTTCCGTTTTTTGCAAGTTCATAATCCGGAATGGGTTTATAGCCGCCCATCGGAACCAAACTCATACTTTCAACACCTCCGGCAATAATGCAATCGGCCATTCCAGATTGGATTTTTGCAGACGCCATCGCGATGGTTTCAAGTCCAGAAGCGCAATAACGATTGACTGTAACGCCAGGAACATCCACGGTATTGAGTCCCATCAGCGAAATCATCCGGCCCAGGTTGAGACCTTGTTCAGCTTCGGGCATCGCATTGCCAACCATCACATCGTCAATTCGCGAGCGGTCAAAGTCCGGCAGCTGTTTCAACATATAATCAATGGTTTCCGCCGCCATTTCATCCGGCCGTTTAAACCGAAATCCTCCCTTCTTTGCTTTTCCCACCGCCGTGCGGTTTGCTTTGATGATGTATGCGGTGTTTTTCATTTGAGGTGTTTTGTATTGTGTATTGTGTATTGTGTATTGTGTATGATGTATGTTGTATTTTGTAGTAATGCTGATGTATAATATAGTCAGGTATTTCACGATTTGTAATGTTACATTATACACTATACAGATTTTATTTAAACAAAAACTTATAAAGTACGCTGCAACTTGATAATCATATTCTGGATGTGATGCAGTTGAATTTCAATCTCCTTAAACTCATCATCATTGATAAAGTTCTGGTTTGAAGCAATAATTAATTGAGTTTCCAGCTCAAATGACGAGCCGAGGGCGTAACCTAAAAATTTTGCAAAATCTTTGTCTGTATGCCGTCCACAGCCTTCAGCTATATTTGACGGTATAGAAACTGCAGAACGTCTAATCTGTGAAGTTAAACCGTAAATTTCCTCTTTAGGAAATGATCCTGTTTCTGCATAAATCTGATTAACCAAGGCAATCGACTTCTGCCATACTTTTAGTTCTTTGAAATAATTCATTCTGTTTGATTTTAAATTGGAATTATAATTTTTTATTGTATAGTGTGTTATTGTATAATGTATACTGCTTAAATTTTAATATTAAAAAAGCAGAATTTTCAGTTTACATTCTACAACTTTACATTGTACATTTTTTCAGCATACAACCCTACGTTTTACAATTTTACATTATACAACCCTACATTATACATTTTTTTTTACCATACAACACGACAATATTCAATTTTACATAACACAATATTTTCAAGCTGTGTATTGTAATACCGTATAATGTATA
>Ga0307967_1000158_pt1 | contig 46845 bp, 45 predicted proteins | sample OrgLakmetagen648_FD_201828 | JGI IMG/M metagenome (GOLD analysis project Ga0307967, IMG submission 201828) | Saline water microbial communities from Organic Lake, Antarctica - #648 | ecosystem: Environmental > Aquatic > Non-marine Saline and Alkaline > Saline | place: Antarctica: Organic Lake... | reverse complement strand
TAGCGGAACCTAATTCCATTGTAAAACACTTTAAAACAATATGTTGAGTCAAATTTAAAGGTTGCGCATTTTGAATATCAAATAACATTTAATTTTTTTGATATCCAAAATACTCAAGTCAATCACTATTCAAAATCAATGGCCTAAAGTCAATTTTTTTCAACCACAGCCAAAGTATTTTATGCCCTCAAATCTTCATCTCAGGAATATCACCTTCCACCACAAGATTTCCTTCCGTGGCGTTTTGAATTTCTTCGACTGAAACGCCTGGCGCGCGTTCTAGAAGTTTAAAACCTTCTTCAGTGATTGTGAGGACGGCCATATCGGTCACGATTTTTGTAACGCATTGAACGCCGGTCAAGGGCAGGCTGCACTTTTTGAGCAGTTTAGACTCGCCGTGTTTGCTTTTGTGGCGCATCGCCACAATGATATTCTCTGCCGAAGCGACCAGGTCCATCGCGCCGCCCATTCCCTTGACCATTTTACCGGGGATTTTCCAGTTGGCTATATCTCCGTTTTCGGCGACTTCCATCGCTCCGAGAATCGTCAAATCCACGTGCTGCCCGCGGATCATCCCAAAGCTGAGTGCCGAATCAAAAAAGCTGGCGCCTGGTAAAGCCGTGATGGTTTGCTTGCCTGCGTTGATCAAGTCGGCGTCCACGTTTTTTTCTTCGGGAAATGGCCCCATCCCCAGGATTCCGTTTTCACTTTGAAATTCCACTTCAATATCGTTGCGCACATAATTTGCCACCAAAGTCGGAATCCCAATCCCGAGATTGACATAATATCCGTCCTTGACTTCCTTTGCAATGCGTTGCGCTATTCCGTTTTTATCTAACATAGTTTTTTAATTTGAAGATTGGTCAATTTGAAGATTGGACCAATCTGTTTTATCTATTTTTGTTTGAACTTATGATTTTTGAAATAATTTTAATAATGCTTTCCAGCGTTTCGAAAATAGAATCAGGAGGATCGGGATAGTGAACTGATGCATGATACAATTCAAGCCAATACTGGGTTTCATCAGCTTCTTTGGCCGCAATTTTAAATTTGTGCGTGAAATCCCGAGTGCTTTCCGCATTTTGAGCTTCACGGGAGTTGGCGCCGATAGAAGTTCCACTATCAAATAATTGTGAAGCCATTCCATACTTTCTCAATTTAGTGATCTTCTCGGTATAGTCAATGATCTCAAGTGAAAAATTGAAGGTCATTTCTACAATTATATTTTTTCTATCGTCTCTCATCAATTTTCAAATTAAAACATTTTCAAATTCTCAAATTATTTAACCGTTCGTTTCTCAATCCGTTTTTCATAGTTTTTCCCTTCAAAGATACGCTGAACAAAAATGCCTGGAATATGGATTTGGTTTGGGTCCAGTTCGCCGGGTTCGACGAGTTCTTCGACTTCCACAACCGTGGTTTTTGCTGCGCCGCACATATTCGGATTGAAATTTCGGGCAGTTCCTTTAAAAATCAAATTTCCGGCCGGGTCACCTTTCCAAGCTTTTATGAAAGCAAAATCGGCTTTATAAGCTTTTTCAAGCACATACATTTTGCCGTCAAACTCGCGTATTTCCTTTCCCATCGCAACCTCGGTCCCATAACCTGCAGGAGTGTACATTGCGGGAAAGCCTTGTTGGGCGGCTTGGCATTTTGCGGCTAAAGTCCCTTGTGGCGTTAACTCGACGTCGAGTTTACCGCTGAGCATTTGGCTTTCAAACTCGGCGTTCTCCCCGACATAGGAAGAAATCATTTTTTTGATTTGGTTCTTTTTGAGCAGCTGCCCAAGTCCAAAATCATCAACCCCTGCATTATTTGAAATACAGGTGATATCCTTGATATTTCTTCTCACGAGTTCTGAAATGGCATTTTCAGGAATCCCGCAGAGGCCAAAACCACCGAGCATCAAAGTCATTCCATCTTTAATGCCGTCGCTGGCCTGTTTTACATCATCAACTGTTTTTGTGATCATTGTATATAAATTTTTTTAAAAATAAGAATTTTCGAGCTGAAAAACAATTCTGGCAATTTCAAATTTTTCATTTCAAATTTCCGATTTCAAACTTGATGATTCGACACGTCGAGAAATTAAGTGCAGCGTTTCGGTTTCGAGTTCAATTTCAGTCCAAGATCATACAAGAATACACTATACAGCACTACAATTTAGACCCTCAGCTTCCACTTCAATTTTAATTTCAGCTAAACATTATACAATATACAACACTACAATTTCCATCCTCAACTTCAGTTTCATTTTCATTTCGACTTCGATTTCAGCTAAATATTACACAAGAATACATTATACAAAATACAGCACTACAGTTTCCATCCTCAGCCTCCACTTCAATTTCAGCTAAACATTTTACAAGGATACATTATACAATATACAACTTACAGCACTACAACTTCCATCCCCAATTTCAGTTTCATTTTCAAGCTTCCTGCGACAGAAATCCTATCTTTGCAAAAAACTGAAGATGAGTAAGCAGAAGCCGTTTGATAAAAATAAAAAGGGACCTGCCCGTCCAAAAGGCGGGAAAGGGCAAAAAACGCGTCCTTCTAAAGTGGATAAGCAGTTCAGGAACCCCGATGCTGCAATTCGTCTGAATAAATATATTGCCAACTCTGGCGTGTGTTCCCGCCGCGATGCCGATATTTATATCAAATCTGGTAACGTAAAAGTCAACGGGGAAGTTATCACTGAGATGGGGCATAAAGTAAAACTCGATGACGAAGTGAAGTTTGACGGTCGCCGAATCAGCCCCGAAAGAAAAGAATATGTGGTTTTGAACAAGCCCAAAGGTTTTTATGTGACCGGCAATCCCGAGAAAAACAACCGCACGGTAATGGACCTGGTTATAAAGGCCTCTCCTTCCCGGCTTTCACCCATTGGCAAGCTTGATAGTAGCACAATGGGCTTGTTGCTTTTTACAAATGACGGCACGCTTTCTAAAAACCTGGGAAGCCCAAAACAGGGAATTCGGCAGATTTATGAGGTGCAGCTCACCAAAAAAATGGACGAAGGTGATCTAGACCAATTGCAAAAAGGTGTGTATTTAAAAAATGATTTAGTCAGGGTAAAAGAGGCCGATTATGTCCAAAACCGCCCCAAAAACCATATTGGAATTGAACTCAATAGCTTAAAACCGCATATCGTTCAAAAACTCTTCAAAAAACTGGGCTATGAAATTGATAAACTCGATCGCGTGGTGTATGGTGGATTGACCAAGAAAGACTTGCCCCGCGGACGTTACCGCCACCTGACCAAACAAGAGGTCATTAATCTGGGAATGATCAGATAAAGGGTTTCGGTTATTTTTTAGGCATTTGATACAACAGATTTTCGTGTTACTTCGAGCAATTTTAAGTGCCAACCGAAATAAAATAGTCTATCTGCCCGCCACCACTTTCAAAAAATTAACGATAGGCGGGCACAAAACCTTCCCTTCACTATTGCTGAGGAAAAATTTCACCGAACCGGTATTTAAAGGGTTCACTATTATTTTATGATCTCTCAAAGCAATCCTTTTTTGAACTAAATGAAATTTCAAATCCCACAGAACGACAAAATATCCATCTATAAATTTGAAATAGTAAGCCTTTCAATGACTTATTTCAAGTAAATTTTTAAAAATACTTGTCGAAAAAACTCAATAAAAAACAAGCTTTTGAGCTCGCCAAAAATTGGTTTACCGATCAAGGGTGGAAGCCCTTCCCTTTTCAGAAAAAAACCTGGGAAGCTTATCTAAAAGGACAAAACGGATTGCTGAATGCGCCCACAGGAAGCGGGAAAACCTATGCGCTTTGGGTGCCGATTGTCCTGGAATACCTGCGCAACAACCAAGATTATAAAACCAAAAAGAAAAAGGGGTTAAAAGCGTTGTGGATTACGCCTTTGCGTGCACTTTCAGTAGAAATCCAAAGGGCTTCACAGCGATTTGCCGATGAAATGTGCTCTGGAATGACTGTTGGCATCAGGACTGGCGACACTCCGCAAAAAATCCGACAGCGGCAAAAGCGCAAGATGCCCGATCTGTTGATCACCACGCCAGAGAGTTTACATTTATTACTGGCCTCAAAAAATTATGACAAGGCCTTTGCAAATTTAGAAGCCGTCGTGGTGGATGAATGGCACGAACTCTTGGGCAGTAAACGCGGAGTGCAAGTGGAACTGGCGCTTTCGCGATTAAAAGCCATTCAGCCCGAATTGAAAACCTGGGGGGTTTCGGCGACGATCGGCAATTTAGAACAAGCCCGTGAAGTTTTGCTGGGGCCGAAAAGTGAAGCTTATCAAAATTCCGTTTTGATAAGGTCGCGAATGCGGAAGGAAATAAAAGTGAAATCCATTATCCCAAAAAAGATGGAACGCTTGCCCTGGAGGGGACATTTGGGGTTGCACTTGATTGATGAGGTGATCCCGGTCATAGAAAACTCGCGTTCGACTTTACTGTTTACCAATACACGTTCGCAATGCGAGTTGTGGTTTCAAAAATTGCTGTCCAAAAAGCCTGAATTTGCAGGTCAAATTGCGATGCACCACGGCAGTATCGGCAAGAAAACACGGACGTGGGTGGAAAATGCAATCCGCACGGAAGCCTTGAAAGCCGTGGTGTGCACCTCGAGTTTGGATCTGGGTGTTGACTTTTCGCCTGTGGAAACCATTGTGCAAATTGGCGGCCCAAAAGGCGTCGCGCGTTTTCTTCAACGCGCAGGACGCAGCGGCCACCAGCCGAGAACGCCGAGCACCATTCACTTTCTGCCCACACACGCGATGGAACTCATCGAGGCCTCGGCAATGCAACAAGCCGTGAAAGAACAAACCGTGGAAAACCGGATGCCGCATTTATTGAGTTTTGATGTCCTGATTCAATATTTGGTGACTTTGGCAATTTCCAATGGTTTTTATTCCAAAGAAATCTTTCAGGAAATCAAATCTACCTTTTGTTTTCAAGGCATTACAAAAGACGAATGGCAGTGGTGTTTAAATTTTATTACGCTGGGTAGTCAAAGTTTAAAAACCTATGATGAATATAAAAAAGTAGGCATCGAAGAAGACGGCCGTTTTAAAGTCGAGAACCGCGGCATCGCGATGCGGCACCGCTTGCAAATCGGGACGATTGTGGGTGATGAGGTGATGAGGGTAAAATATAGAAAAGGCGGTTATATCGGCACCATTGAAGAGTGGTTTGTTTCGAAACTCAACCGAGGCGATGTCTTCACCTTTGCCGGACGGAATTTAGAGCTTATCCGCACTAAAAATATGGACGTGCTTGTTAAAAAATCGAAAAAGAAAAACACAAAAGTCCCGAGTTGGATGGGCGGAAGAATGGCGTTTTCGGCAAAAATGAGCAAGCTTCTGCGCGAGGAACTTTATTCTGCAAACCACGAATCCGACAGCCGCGAAATCAAAGCGCTGAAACCTGTTTTGATGCGTCAGCGTTTAGAATCCATTGTACCCGATAAAGATGAGTTTCTAATTGAAACCTTTAAAACGCGCGAGGGTTATCACGCAATTTTTTATCCTTTTGAGGGGCGTTTTGTGCATGAAGCATTGGGCAGTTTATTGGCTTACCGCATAAGTTTGCTGTCGCCCATCACCTTTTCTCTAGCCTTTAACGATTATGGTTTTGAACTGCTTTCTGACCAAAAAATAGATATGCAGCAGGTTTTGGACAATAATTTATTTTCGTCCAAAGACCTGATGGACGATCTCAACCGCAGTCTGAACGCCACCGAAATGGCCCGCCGGAAATTCCGTGATATTGCGGTTATCACCGGTTTGGTTTTTACGGGTTATCCAAATAAGCTTAAAAAAAGCAAGCACTTGCAAGCGAGTTCGCAGTTGCTTTTTGATGTATTTAAAGATTATGAAGAACGGAATTTACTTTTTCTACAAGCTTACCGCGAAACTTTTGAACACCAACTTGAAGAGGGCCGCTTGCGCCAAGCCATCGACCGCATCCAAGATCAAAAAATGGTCTGGAAAGCCTGTGAAAAGCCCACACCTTTTTCATTTCCCATCATCACCGACCGACTGTGCGAAAAACTCTCTTCAGAAAAACTCGAAGACCGGATTAAGAGGATGGTGAAACAATGGGATGGGTAAAACTATTTCAAATTTGTCATTGCAAATTTTTTAGTTCAAATTTGTTGATGCAACACTTCGGCAGGCTTAGTGTGAAATTTTTTATTTCAAAATTTAGTGCTTTGGTGAAAAACTCAGTTTAAAATATGAAGGGGTTCCTTTTTGATCAATTTTTTGGTATAAAAAACGCTGTGCAGCTTGAGGTTATAAGAATTCTAAACAAATTGAAACTGTAGAAGTCCCCATCAAATAGCATATTTTTAAACAAAAAAAAGCCCCGATTTCTCGGGGCTTCTATAAATGTGGTGCCTCCAGGAATCGAACCAGGGACACACGGATTTTCAGTCCGTTGCTCTACCAACTGAGCTAAGGCACCTCATTTTGCGATGGCAAATATAGAGTCATTTTTAGAATTGCACAATATCAAACTGGATTTTTTTACATTTGCCATCTGATGAATTTAATAATCGACAGCGGAAACTCTTTTACCAAACTGGCTTTATTTGAAAAAGCCAAGCTTTTGGAAAGCACAAAAATTTCAAAACCTAAAGCTTTTGAGGCTATTGAGCAGCTGATGTCCCAGAATAAAATTGACCGGGCTATTGCGGCCGAAACGGCAGATTTAGAGGCTAAAACCTTGGCTTTTCTGAATGGGAATTTGTCTTTGCTGCGCCTTGGTGACCACACAAAATTGCCCTTTGAAAATTTATATGAAACACCGGAAACCTTGGGTGCAGACCGTTTGGCATTAGCTGCGTCAGCCCAACATTTTTTTCCAAAAGAAAATGTTTTGGTCATTGATGCGGGCACGTGCATTACTTACGATTTTATCGAAAACGGTAAAACATACCATGGCGGTGCCATTTCACCTGGTTTAAAAATGCGCTACCGGTCAATGAGTCATTTTACGCAGAAATTACCCCTGTTAAAACCTTCAGCACATAAAAATTTAGAAATTATTGGGAAAAATACAGAAACAAATTTGCATTCAGGGGTGTTGTGGGGAACGAGCCTTGAAATCGACGGTTACATTAACCGGCTTAAAACACAATACAAAAAATTAAACGTCGTTTTGACAGGGGGAGATGCAAAGTTGTTGGTGAACCGATTAAAAAATAGCATATTTGCGCCTTCTCATTTTTTGGAAAATGGATTGAACCAAATTTTAGAATTTAATTGCCTTGATGAATAAAATAAATATACTTGTTGTTCTTTTACTCTTCGTTGGTTTAGGGACTCAAGCCCAAGAAATCACTTCGTCGCCTTATTCCTTTTTTGGGATTGGCCTTCAGAAATTTAAAGGAACAACCGAAAATAGATCGATGGGGGGAATCGGGATTTTGAGTGATAGTATCCACCTCAACCTGCAAAACCCAGCTTCTTATGGAAATTTAGAATTGACGACCTATACTTTAGGGGCAAGTCACACTTCTATTGATGTTCAGGAAAACAGTGTTTCCGATAAAACGAGCAGCACAAATATTGATTATGTAGCCTTGGGCGTTCCCGCTGGGAAATTTGGCTTTGGCTTTGGCTTGGTCCCTTATACAGGTGTGGGTTACAAACTGCGCAAAGTAACCGATGAATCTTTAAATGAATATACAGGAAAAGGCGGGGTCAATAAACTCTTTCTTTCCTTGGGTTATACTGTCAGCAAAAACTTGCGTGTGGGTGTTGAAGGGAACTACAATTTTGGAAGCATCGAAAACCGCAGTTTACTTTTCCAGGATCAAATCCAGTATGGGACTTTGGAACGAAATGAATCTGACCTCGGTGGATTTGGAGTTAACTTTGGCGTGCAGTATGACGATTATGTTTCAGATAATTTAAAGGTAAAAGCTTCGGCAAATTATAGCCCATCTTCAATTTTAACATCTGAAAACACGCGGTCCATAGCGCTTGTGAGGGGCCGTGGGCAAGAGCTGAGGGTGCGCAATGTGAACCCTGCCGATACTGATTTTGAATTGCCGGAGCAATACCGCATCGGGGTGGGGATCGGTGAACCGCAAAAGTGGTTTGCCGGTCTGGAATATCAGAGCATTTCATCGGGAAATTATAACAACCGCTCTTTTCAAGTGGCGGATTTAGAATTCAAAGACGCTCAGACTTATCGGGTGGGTGGTTTTTATTTGCCTGATTTTGACGACGTTACGAGCTACTTTAACCGCATGACTTATAGATTAGGCGCGCGTTTTCAAGAAAATGGAATGACCATCAGGAATGAAGATATTGAAGAGTTTGGCATATCTTTTGGGTTAGGTCTGCCTGCCGGTCCATATTTGAGCAATATCAATCTCGGTGTTGAATATGGACAGCGTGGAACCACAAATTCTGGATTGGTCCAAGAGGATTTTTTATCATTATTCATTAGTGTATCCTTTAACGATGTGTGGTTCAGAGAACGTAAATTTAAATAATCAAAAACATTTAATTAAATTAAAGCTATGAAATTCAAATTTTTAAGTTCAGCAGTTTTGTGTCTTTTATGCGTAAGCTTTGTGCAGGCGCAAGATTCAGCGACTACTGTCAATTGTGGACGGACTTTGCAAATTTTTGCACAGAATGCAAAAATTAAAGATTATAAGTCAGCTATGCCACAATATGGAAAGCTCGTTGATAATTGTCCCAAGGAGAGTTATGCTATTTATCAATATGGAGAGCGGATGTTCAATTATTTTTTGGATAAAGAAGCTGAAAAAAGTAAAGTAGATTCTGCAAAGGTCAAGAAGCTGGCGCAACAAAAGATCAAAAATAATGAACTTCGCCTTAAAAATTATCCTGAGAAAGTAAATGCCCAGGAAATCGCAGCCGAAAATGCCCAGATTATGTTTGACTATAAAATGGGGACAAAAGCCGAACTTTACAAAAAATTTGACAAGGCTTGGAAAATGAGCGATGATGGTTATACAAACCCAAAACCACTTTATGCCTATTACCGCCTTTTATTGGAATTATACAATCAAGGGGATAAAGACCTTCAGCTTGTTTTTGACCGGTATGACGCATTGAGCAATAAGGTCAAAAAAGAACAAATTAAGCAAGCGGATAAAAAAGAGCCGATTATAAAGAAACAGGAAAGCGGTGCGGAACTGACTACAGCGGAAGAACGCACATTGCACAATGCCGATATCTACTTAAAAAATTATAACAGTATTCAAAATAGTCTGAATTCACTTTTGGGTGACCTCTCAGATTGTGAAAATTTGATCCCATTATATAAAAAGCAGTTGGTTGAAAAGAAAGATGATACAGCTTGGTTGAAGCGTGCCGCTGGCCGTCTGTCTCAAAAGGAATGTGCCGATAGCGATATATTCTTCACCATTGTTGAAAACTTGCATAATAAAAACCCTTCTGCAAAAACGGCCTTTTACCTCGGCCAGCTCGCGCAGAAAAAAGGGAACAGGGGCGAGGCCTTGGACTATTTCAAACAATCAGCTGAACTTGAAACGAATAAGCTGGACAAAGCACGTGTTTACAACAAGCTGGGTAATTATTATAAAGGTAAAGGAAGCTATAGCAGTGCACGCTCATTTTATCGAAAAACCCTTGATTTGCAACCTTCAATGGGAAGTGCTTATTTAAACATTGCTGAAATGTATGCAAAAAGTGTTAACAATTGTGGAGCTGATACTTTTTCCAAACGTGCAGTATATTGGCTCGCTGCAAATTATGCTTCCCGCGCTGCCCAAGTTGACCTTTCTTTGAAGGATAGGGCCACAAAAACTGCTAGCAGTTACCGCGGCCGAGCACCTTCTAAAAAAGATATTTTTCAATCTGATTATAAAGAAGGACAGGCAATTAAAATCGGTTGCTGGATTGGGGAGTCCGTTACAGTACCGGCCATCTAATGATGAAAATAGATTTTAAAAATAGATTTTTTATAAAAGGCATTGCTGCATTATTTTGTGCGGCAATGCTTTTTTCTTGTCAAAACCGCTTGGATGAGGTGCGCAAACTCAATCCCGATAAATCAAAACCACAAACCAGTGGCAAGGGGATTGATCTGCACTATACAATTAGTGGAAAGTTGAAGGCACATTTGAAGACGCCCAAAATGCTGGATTTCAGAAACCGCAAGTTTCCTTACCGCGAATTCCCTAACGGCCTTAAAGTTGAATTTTATAATGAAAAAGGCGAAAAAAATACCGTTATTGCCGATTATGGCATTGAATATTTAAAGACCGAACTCATTGATTTGCGCGGCAATGTGAAAATCATTACCACGGACAGCACGGTTTTAAATGCCAAACAATTGTATTGGGACCAAGAACGCAACTGGGTTTTTTCAGACTTGCCATACACTATAAATATGGCAAACGGGGCTTTGAATAACGGTCAGGGTTTTGATGCTAATGAAAATTTTGATAACTTTAACTCGCGCTCAAATGAAGGAGTGCAATACATAAAAGATTCTGAGAAATGATGCGGTTTTACAAATATTTCGAATATGCTTATATAGCTGTCGCCCTTTTCTTTGGCTATGAAGCCTTCAGGATGTGGAATGAGGCGCGCGACCGGGCTTACCTGTTTTTGTTTTTAAGCGGTGTCGCCATAGCTATGTATTTTTTTAAACGCTGGTTCAGAAAACGCGTTGAAAAACGCAATCAATCATAAATGAACGTAGATATAATCATCATTATTTGTGCTTTAGCCTTGTCAGCTTTTTTTTCAGGGATGGAGATTGCTTATGTTTCAGCCAATAAAATCCATATTGAAATTGAAAAAAAGCAAAATGATATATTTGCTAAAATACTTGCCCGCTTAACCCGAAAACCTTCAAAATTTATTGCCACAATGCTCGTGGGCAATAATGTGGCTTTGGTTATTTATGGTTTTTTTATGGGTGATGTGTTAGTGGAATGGTTGACTGCTTTTAAACCTGTTGACAGCGCTTTTCTCGGTTATTTCTTAAACAGTGGGTTGATCCTGACCCAGACCATCATTTCAACCTTGGTTATTTTAATCACGGCTGAATTTTTGCCAAAGGTTTTTTTTCAAATTTATGCCAATTCCCTGCTGAAGTTTTTTGCCCTTCCCGCGTTTATATTCTACGTCATCTTCAATGTCATTTCGAGTTTTGTGATCTGGATTTCAGATTTATTGCTCAAACTATTTTTTAAAACTTCTGAAGACGATGTGCAACTTGCTTTTTCAAAGGTGGAACTCGGCAATTATATCGATGAGCAATTAGAAACCGTGGAAGAAGATGAAGAAGTGGATTCTGAAGTGCAGATTTTTCAAAATGCCCTTCAATTTTCAGATATCAAAGCGCGGGAAGTGATGATTCCCAGAACTGAAATTACAGCGGTTTCAGTGGAAACAAGCCCAGGGGATTTGATTGACATTTTTACGGAAACCGGGCTGTCAAAAATCTTGGTTTTCCGTGAAAGCCACGACGATATCATCGGTTATATACATTCTTTTGATTTGTTTAAAAACCCCAAAAAAATTGAATCGGTTATGCTGCCGGTTTTTCACGTGCCTGAAACCGTGAATGCCAAAGATATTTTGAACACTTTGATCAAAAGGTGCATAAGCATTGCCGTGGTCCTTGATGAATATGGCGGCACCAGCGGCATGATGACCATTGAAGACATTGTGGAAGAGCTCTTTGGCGAAATCGAAGACGAACACGATTCAGTGCTGTTGACCGAAAAAGATCTGGGCGATAATTGCTTTCAGTTTTCTGCCCGAATGGAAATTGATTATATCAATGAGACTTATAAACTGGAACTGCCAGAAAGTGAATTCTATGAAACCCTGGGGGGGTTAATAGTGCAGCACACCGAGGAAATCCCGGAACAGGGTGGCGAGCTTGAAATTGATGGTTTTGCCATAAAAATTCTGGAAGTTTCAGAAACCCGCATAGAGTTGGTGCAGGTGTGTTGTGAAAAGTAAATTAATTCGCGAGAACTTTTCAACAGTCTTATTTTATTATTTAAGGAAATACCGTATTTTCGCCAATTGAATAAATAGTAAAATAGTTCAGGGAAATTCGGTGAGTCAACTATCACGGGGGCTCTTTTAAAAACTAACCATTCTTATCCCGTGCAGGATATTGACCGCGGAGGAAAGGTAAATAAATTGAATTACAATAGCTTATGGCAGTTTTAGGTAAAATCAGGGAAAAATCAATTATTCTTATACTCATCATCGCTTTGGCGCTCTTTGCCTTTGTGATGGCCGGTGTTTTTGAAAATTTGGGCGGTCCAGAAGGCCCTTCCGAGAATATCGCCACTATTAATGGCGAGGAGGTCAGCCGCACAGATTTTGCAAATCGCGTGGATAACTATCAAAGCAATTCCAGGGGGAATATGAGCACGAACCAAGCCGTTAACCAGGTATGGAATTCTACTTTGCGCAGCGTTTTATTGCAAAAACAATTTGAAGATCTTGGCCTTAAAGTGGGGGATGAACAATTGAATGACGTGATCCGTCAACAGTTTTCGGGAAACCCGGCTTTTCAAAATGAAGCAGGGATGTTTGACATCAATTTATTCAGGCAGAACATTGCTAACTTGAGAAGTACCGCGCCACAGCGTTACCGTCAATTTAGGGCAATGGAAGAAAATATGATCCGCCAGGCAAAAGGGAATGCATACTTTAACCTTGTGCAGGCCGGCATTAAAACAAATAAAGCTGAAGCACGCCAGCTCTTTAAAATGGAAAACGACAATGTGAGCTTTGAATTTGTGATGCTTCCTTTTTCAAGTGCTTCAAAAGTTGATATCTCAAAGGATGATATCAAAAATTATATGACCGATCATAAAGAACAGTTTCAAGAAGACGAGACCCGTGATATCCAGTATGTGTTTTTTAACGAAAAACCCTCACAGGCCGATGAGGATAATACTAAAAAAGACTTGGATAAATTAATGAAGGACCGCAAGGAATATGACCGAACCAGTAAGGCTAAAAAAACGGTTGAAGGTTTTAGGAACACAACAGATTATGAAACCTTCCTTGTTCGAAATTCTGACTTGCCTTTTCAAAATAAATACCTTTTTAAGAACCAAATCCCGTCAAAGATCAGCGACAGCCTTTCGGATATAACAGAAGGTGAAGTCTATGGTCCTTATAAGGAAGACAGCTATTGGAAATATTCAAAAGTTGCCAGTATCAAGAGCATTCCTGATTCCGTTGCGGCCAAAAGAATCTTGATCTCATATAAAGATTTGCAAAGAGGCCAGCAGCAGTCTGAAATAACGCGTTCTAAATCACAAGCGAAGCAACTTGCCGACAGCCTTGTTAACGTTATTGAAAAAGACACGGCGCAGTTTGCAGACCTTGCGGCAGAATATTCTGATGACCCGAGGGCAGCAACAAACGGTGGTGACCTCGGTTGGGTCAATTATCAAAATATTCCAAAAGATTCAAAAATCAGTGACTACCTCTTTAATAATGAAGCGGGGAAAGCAGGGGTTATAGAATCCCAGTTTGGGTATCAGTTGGTTTTAATAAAAGAAACCCGCAATAAACAGAAAGCAGTGAAATTAGCTACCTTAGCACGTGAAATCAAGCCGAGTAAAAGAACGAGCGGTGATATTTTCACGGAAACGGTAAAATTCCAGAAATCAGCCGGTTCTGATAAGGGCTTTAGCAAAACGGCTAAAGAAAACAACAAAGAAATAAGAACGGTCAAAGGTGTTGAATCAATGGAAGCGAATATTCCCGGTGTGGGAAATCAACGAAAAATCGTTCAATGGGCGTTCAACAAAAAATCAAATACCGGGGACATCAAGCGTTTTGAAACATCTGATGGTTATGTAATCGCTCAGCTTACGGCAAAAAATAAAGCTGGATTGATGAGTGTTGAAAGTGCCTCGGCAAAAGTAACGCCCATCCTGAGAAAAAAACGTCAGGCAGAGCAGCTCAAAAAGAAGGTCAAAGGAAATTCCTTAAGCCAAATTGCTTCAAATTCCGGTCAGGAAATACAGAAAGCACAAGTGGTCAACCTCAAAAACCCAACAGTTGCCGGCGCCGGTGCTGAACCTAAAGTTGTGGGCACGGCATTTGCTTTAAAAGAAGGTGAAGTGAGCAAGCCCATTTCTGGCGAAAAAGGGGTGTTTGTCATCAAAGTGACCAACAAAAAAGAAGCTCAGGAACTGGACAATTATCAGTCCTTTGCTGACCAAAATAACCGTCAGCAAAATCAACAGGTTAGAAACCAGTTGTTCCAGGCCTTGAAAAATAACGCAGAAATTGAGGACAACCGTTCTGAGTTTTATTAACGGAAGCTGATCTTCGACCCGGCTCAATAAGCCATATTTTGTGCCTGCGGTCACTTTTAGAAATAACATTGAGTTGATTGCGGTCACTCTACCGCATAAAAATTTTAAAAAAGCCATCCTTTAAAAGGGTGGCTTTTTTTGTTCACCTGTTTTTTATTGTTTGGCTGTTTTGACTACCTTTGAAATCTTTAAATTAAAAACTATGAAATCAATCCAACCACAGGATTTACCCGATAAAAAATTTTATGGCCTGATGGTTTCAACGGTGGGCCCACGACCGATTGCATTTGCCAGCACAGTGAGTAAAAATGGACAGATCAACCTTTCACCATTTAGTTTTTTTAATGCCTTTGGTTCAAATCCCCCCGTCCTCGTCTTTTCGCCCGTTCGCCGTTTGAACGATAACTCTGAAAAAGACACCCTTAAAAACTTAGAGGAAACCAAAGAAGTTGTCATCAATGTCGTTAACTATGATATTGTGCACCAGATGTCGCTTTCCAGTGCCAACTATCCCAGCGATGTCAATGAATTTGAAAAAGCAGGTTTGACAATGAAAGAATCTGATCACGTGAAACCCTTTCGCGTGGAAGAATCCCCTGTTCAGTTTGAATGCAAAGTCACTGAAATAAATCACACAGGTCTAGAAGGTGGTGCGGGAAGCCTTGTTATTTGTGAAGTCTTGACAATCCACATTTCAGATGAGTTGATAGATGAAGATAATAAAATCGACCAGCAAGCACTCGACCTTGTTGGCAGAATGGGCGGCGGCTGGTATTCCCGCGCACGTGACGGGATGTTTAAAATCCCAAAGCCCAAAGCAAATCTCGGAATGGGGGTTGATCAATTGCCAGAAAATATTAAAACCAGTCCAGTTTTGACGGGAAATGATCTGGGGAAATTGGCGACCTTTGAAAAAAGCCCTTCCTCAAAAGAATCAGAACATTTTATCGAGGAAAACAACCACCGGAAATTAGTAGAGAAAAGTACAATGAATAAAATCCACGCCGTTGCTCAGGAATATCTGAAGAAGGACGAAGTTGAAGCCGCGTGGAAAATTTTATTATCTAAAAACAATTAATTATGGAAGTTACAGGAAAAATTAAAGTCATTGGCGAGACCAAAGAATATGGCAACAATGGTTTTCAAAAACGTCAACTCGTGTTGACCACTGAAGAGCAATATCCACAGCACTTGCTCATTGATTTTGTGCAGGATAAAACCGGTTTACTGGACAAATATTCTGTGGGTCAACCAGTGAAAATCGGGGTCAATTTGCAAGGCCGTGAATGGATCGCGCCAGATGGTGAAGCTAAATACTTTAATTCTTTAAATGGCTGGCGAATCGAAAACTTGGAAGGCAGCAAGGACAAAGGTCAAACATCACCGCCACCCGGCCCCGGTGATAATTTTGAGCCGGTCTCAGATTCTGATTTCTCAGAAGATAAAGACGAGGAAGACGACTTGCCGTTTTAAGGAAGGCGGTTTATCTAATACCAAATCGACTATAATATTGCATTTGATAAGCTTCAGCTATCCCAATTGTACCAAGAATATTTACGCAATTTTAGAGTTTAAGTGGTATTTCAAGGTTCGAAAAAGACCTTGCAGGACATAAATAATATTTGCATTAAATAAAAAGCCCGATGAAGTAAATTCATCGGGCTTTTTTTGAGGTGCCGAGCGGATTCGAACCGCTGTTGGTGGTTTTGCAGACCACTGCCTAGCCACTCGGCCACGGCACCATTTAATTCAGTTTACAAATTTATGAAAAATTGCGGATTAAAAAACAGTTTTACGCTTTTTAGATAAGCTTACACTCACATCTTCTACATCACCGCCCAGCGGTGGGTTTATCTTTGAAACTTTCACGGTTGCAGATTGCACTTTCTCAATTTCTTTCAGCACACGGTTTAAAATCCGGTCAGCGACGTGTTCTAATAAATAAGACCTTGTCTTCATCTCGTTCATCACGATCTCATTGAGCTGTACATAATCGACCGTATCTTTTAACTCATCGGTTTTTGCAGAGTGCTGTAAATCTGCTTCCACGCTTAAGTCAATGCGGTATTCACTGCCTATCTTGCCTTCTTCCGTCAGGCAGCCGTGAAAGGCATAACTGCGGATGTTGTTGAGTTCAATTATGCCCAAAATTAAATTTTGGGTAAAGATAATAAGCTTTGGTTAGTGTGAACTGAATAGCTGGGTGAAGTTGTAATTAAAAAATGTGGATAAAAAAAGCTGCCCCAAAACGCTGAAGGTCAATCAGTATAAACGACTTGCCACCCCACTGGCAAGCTGTTAAATCAAAGGGGCTAAAATTTTAGCGCCAAATACAAGAAAGACGATCAAGGCTCAAGACAGCTAGGTTTAATATTTTCCAAGTGGTTAAAATTTACTACATCTTAATTTTTTAAAGATCTATCTAAATGCACTTAGAAATAACAAATATATATTAATCAAATCAAAAACCAAAAATTATAAATAAATATATGTTCTGTATGCATTTAAAATAAAAAAATAAACATTTTACGATATAATTACTCTAGAAAAAGGTTAATTAGCTAAAAAAGTCGGAATTATTGATTTATTAGTGTAGTGATGAGATGATAGTATAAAAAATTAATGTTTCAATCTGAGGGGGAATGCCTCCCCAATTTCAATTGGGGAAGACTTTGGTGTTTTTGAGAGCACAATCATCCCCCCAAGCAGGCTTGGGGGGGATGGGCTGGGGTTGGGATGAATTTGCGTATTGAAACCTTTAGGTGCGTTTTTAAACCTTCACCAAATTGTCGCCTATAGCTGTATGAACTCTTCCCGAGTATTTGCGATCGGGTGCTTTGACAGTATATATGCCCACGTTTTTAGCTTCGTTATTTCAAAAGCTTCTATGCAAATTCAATACGTCTTTTTAAGGTAGAACCACTGTAATGATGGAATTTTAACCAATCAGTTTTGTAATGCCGCATAAAATTTAAAATCTATTTCGGCATAATACCTTTCCGAAATTCTATTGTAGCCTTATAAAAATAGTGTCTATGGAGTTTTTCCTTCGGAGTTATGAACCAATTTTTAGGCCTTTGACCAAAAAACCATAATTTTTTTAAGCCAATACATTCTGACGATCTGAGAGGAAATTGAAAAAACAAAATGATATGATACTCAAAAGGGTGCGAGGGCAATCGGTTATAAATTGAACATGCATTAGGCCACTAGGTTTTTTCTCAAAAATAAAGAAACGCATCTTCCAAGTGCTCAATGCGGGTGCCGAGTTTATTTTTGACAATGGCGACTACATCAAAACGGGCTTCGCAATCAATATCACGGCTTGTGATATAATAATCCAGGACCTTGACTAAATTCTGGATTTGTTTGGGCTTGATGAAATCCTGGGGATTGCCAAATTCCGGCGTGCTGCGGGTCTTGACTTCCACTGCGCAAACCACATCATCTTTGCTGGTGATGATATCAACTTCGGCTTTCATAAAACGGTAATTGCGCTCGAGGATTTTATAGCCTTTTTTCTGAAGGTAATTCACGGCTTCCTGTTCGCCCTTTTTTCCGAGTTCGTTGTGTTGCGCCATTTTCTAAGAGTATTTCAGCAAAGAACTTTCCTGATCGACTTCTAAGGTAACTGTTTTTCCTAAAACCAAGGCCTGGTTTTCAAATTGATGCCCAGCGGGAAATCCAAAACTGACCGGGAAATCAAATCCATTGACACTTTCGGCAATGATTTCTTCGGCAGTTTTTCCAAAAGGGATTTCGTTGTCGTTCATATCGCTCATCCCGCCAATGATGAGGCCTTTCAAACTTGACAACATCCCGTTGCGTTTGAAATTTTGCATTATCCGGTCGATGTGATAAAGGTATTCGTCGAGATCTTCCAGAAACAGGATTTTTCCTGTTGTATCAAGGGCTTCCGGGCTTCCGCAAAGTGAAAAAAGTATGGAAAGGTTTCCGCCTACAATTTCGCCGGTCGCTTTTCCAGTCCTGTTTAAACGGTCGTTTTCCCAAGTGTATTCCGAAAAATTTCCATTTAAAATTCCAAACAAGGTGTCTTTCGTCGCTTCAGAACGCGTTTCGATATTGGTGCCCATTTGACTGTGAATACTTTTGACACCTTGTTGATAAAAAAGAGCGTGCAAAACCGTGACATCGCTGTAACCGATGAGCCATTTTGGATATTTCTGAATTAAGGAATAATCCAAGTGTCCTAAAATCCGGACACTGCCATAACCGCCTTTGACACACCAAATTGCCTTGACTTCCAGATTTTTGAGCTGTTGTTCTAAATCGGCAGCGCGGTCTTGATCGGTTCCGGCAAACTGATGGTTTTCAAGCCCGATGCTTTTGCCATAAACCGGCACGAATCCCTGTTTTTTTAAAAGTTCCACAGCGGGATCGAGGTCTTGTTTTGTGACCTTTCGCGCTGTGGCAATCAGGGCAACTTTATCGCCGGGTTTTAGAGCATCTGGTTGAATCATTGAGTCTGGGCATTCTGTTATTTGTTAATGGTTAATCGTTGATGAGTTATTTGTTAACCGTTTTTGGGTTGTTTTCGCTGCAACGGGAAAGGCCTTAACTGATAACGATTAACATTTAACTTTTTAATCACTGCTTATAAACATTGTCTTTGGGCTTCACATCTGCCATTCGCTTGGAAGGGTCGATTTCCAGTTTTTGAATTTCCCCTTTGGAACAGTCGATGGTCAATTCATAAGTTGAAAAACCCCAAGCCCAGTCTTTTTCAGTTTTTCCCTCAAAATCTTTTTGGAAATACATCATCCGCAATGGGATGTAATACATTTTTGTTGTCCCGTCCGTGAAAGTTGCTTTGAGCTCTATCGGCATCGGGATCAGTCCCTTTCGCTTCAGCTGAACTGTTGTTGAATCGTTTTTTTCCGCGGAAGCGCTTACTTTTTCAATGGCATAATCAACTGTGTTTGTAGTTTTTGTCCATTCGCGTAAATACCAACCCAGCTGCGCCCCTGATACTTTTTCGGCCACGCGGATGAAATCATTTGGGGTGGGATGCTTGAATTTCCACTCTTGAAAATAACGTTTCAAGGTCTTGTCAACATTCTTTTTCCCGATGAGATATTCGAGCTGCCGCAAGAAAACCGCGCCCTTGCTATAAGCTGCAAGTCCGTAAGCCATATTCAGTTGATAGCGGTCGGCGTTGGTGCTTTGTGGCTGTTCGGCGCCAGAATTTGCCAAATAATTATAACCTTGATAAGTCCTTTGAAACGGATTCTCACTGTTCTTTTCCATAATTTTCTCTTCCGCTAAGGTTGAGATATAAGTCGTGAATCCCTCGTCCATCCATTCGTGGATATTTTCATTTGTTGCAAGCACAAATTGAAACCAAGAGTGCGCCATCTCGTGAGCGGTTACGCCAAAAAGGCTACCAAATTTCCGCTCGCCAGTGATCAAAGTGCTCATTCCATATTCCATTCCGCCGTCGCCACCTTGAATAACGGAATATTGATCATAAGGATATTGCCCAATGTGCTCATTGTAAAACATCAAAAGTTGCTCGGTTTTAGGCTGCAGTTTTTTCCAGTTGTCCTTGATTTCTGGGTCATCTTGATATAGAAAATGAAGCACCGTGCCATCGGCAGCGGTAAACTTGTCGTGAATATAATCTTTATCGGCGGCCCAGGCGAAATCGTGCACGTTTGGGGCCTTGAAATGCCAGGTCAATTTATCGCTGTCGTGCTGCACCTTTACGCCTTCGTCTTGATAATTATAACCAATTTCATTAGGGTTTTGTAAATATCCTGTCCCACCAAGGACATAATCGCTGTCAATAGTTATTTTCACATCAAAATCGCCCCAAACGCCAAAAAATTCACGGGCGATATATTGATCGGGGTGCCAACCTTGATAATCATATTCAGCCAATTTTGGATACCATTGCGGCATTGAAAGTTCTATGCCTTCGGAATTATTTCGTCCAGAACGGCGGATTTGAACCGGCACTTGACCTTTGAACGTCATCTCAAAGGTCGTGCTTTTGCCGGGAAGGATAGGTTTATTCAAATCCACACGCAAGATTGTCCCTTCAGTTTTGTATGTCAACCTTTTGCCATCTTGCTTCAGACTTTGAACCTTTAAAAAACCGATTTCACTCTCATTGAGGTCGCTGATGCGGCTTTCATATTCAGGTTTTTGCTGAGTTCCCACATTATTGGCCATCCGCCCATCGGGATCTTTAATATCTTTTAAACGCGCATTCATCTCGCTTTCCGGTTGAAAGGCGTTGAAATAGAGGTGATAAAAAACCTGGTTTAAAGTGTCTGGGGAATTGTTAGTGTATTTGAGTTCCTGATCCCCGGTATATTGATAATTGGAAACATCCATATCAACATCCATTTTATAATCGACTTCCTGCTGCCAGTAGTCTGTACTGTTTTGGGCTTTCGCCGTAAGGCCAAAAAGCACTAAGGCTGAAAAAATTAATGATTTATAACGCATAAAAATAGTATTTACTGTTTTGGGTTTGAAGATAAGAAAAGTAATTAATCGATTTGGACTTATGCTGTATTTCCTTGCGAAAAAAAGCAGGTTTGAAAGTTCTAAAAATGTTTCTTTAAAGAAAGGGAATAGCCAATTTCAAAATCAGTTTGAGGCAGATTACCTGGATTAGCATTCGGACTATTCCCGCGTTTCACCTCGTTTTTTATCGAAGTACTTTACGATTTGCTCTGGACTTAAATCCATTATATCTCTTGAAATCCTGTTTCTTTGTTCCCGCATAAATTTTACGGCATTAATTTTATCTTTTGCTCGAACAGGTTTTTCTCTTTTAGTCATCGATTTCATTATTTCTCAAATTTACGAAAAAAACTTAAGTTATTTGTTAGGTGGACCCTGGTTGAAACCTAAAAAACGCACGATCAAAAAAATGAGACCGTGCGGTGTTTTATAAGGTTTAAGATTTAACTCAAATTTACATCTTACTCGCCATAATCAGCGCGTTATATAAATTGACCATTTTTCCTGATTTTGAAAGCTCGTTGAACGGATGAAGTTCGCCTTCACTTCCACCGACACGCACTTTTTGTGTGGTCATCAAGCCGCTTTGCATCAGGACTTTTTTCACTTGTGGCGCGCTGAGTTTTGGGTAAACCGAACGGATAACTGCGGCAACACCGGCAACTTCCGGCGAAGCCATAGAAGTTCCCTGCAAGAACTCATATTCATCGTTAGGGGTGGTTGACCAGATTTGATTTCCCGGCGCAAAAACATCGACTTCTTCCTGCCCGTAGTTTGAAAAAGAAGCAATCAGGTTTTCGCCATATTCATAATTCAAGGCACCAACACTAACAAAATTGTCGGCAACTTCTTTCATTTTTGAATTCAACCGGTCATCTGGATAAACGTGGTTTTCATCATCATCAATATTTTGACCCTCATTTCCAGAGGCATTGACGATGAGTACATCATTTTTGGCAGCATATTTTATCGCGTCCAGAACCCAATCTGGATGAGTTGAATAGTATTTTCCAAAACTCGTGTTGATCACTTTTGCACCGTTGTCAACTGCATAACGAATTCCCAAAGCGATATCCTTGTCATATTCATCGCCGTTTGGCACCGCGCGGACGACCATAATTTTTACATTTTTGGCAACGCCGTTCATCCCAATTCCGTTGTTGCGTTCAGCACCAATGATCCCGGCGACGTGCGTGCCGTGCAAGATGTTTTCTTTATCGGCCTGCGGGCCCATCACGTTGGCATTTCCATATTCTGTATCGGTAATATCGTTTTCATCATCACCAATTTTTTCACGGCCCACGAAGTCTTTATTAAGGTTGTAATCAAGTTGGTCTTGAAAGTGTTTTATGCCGCCATCCAATTGATCCATAATTTTAGAAAACTCAGGCTCTTGTTTCATGATTTGGGTCACCCTCATTTTTATCTGTTGCTGCTGTTGGCCAGAAGGCTCAAATTTTTTGATATCTTCTAAAGTTAAATTCTGTTTCCCGCTTGATTCTCGGACGTCATCGCGAAAATTGGATAAGCTCTTTTTTAAGCTATTATAATACTGAGCACTTTGTTCTGCTTTCTTAAAATCTTTGTCATATTGTCCCTGCGCTTTTTGATAAAGTTTAAAGTCAGCTTTATCAGCATCGGCAATATCACTTTCGGTTTTGCCTTCAAATTTTGGTTTCATTTCGCGAAGGATACGAACGAACTCTAAATTTTCATTCACCAGTTCACCGAGGAAATTCCAACCGTGAATATCATCGACATAACCATTGTTGTCATCGTCTTTATTGTTTCCGGCGACTTCATCTTTATTTACCCAGATGTTGTTTTTTAAGTCCTCGTGCTCGATATCGGTTCCTGCATCAATTACCGCAACAGTAACTGTTTCACCACCTTTATAATCGTTTAAAATTTCAGTGTAAGCCTTTTCTACACTCATTCCCGGCAAGCTGTCGGTCATTAAATCTTTATGGCCCCAGCCTTTGAGAACATCATCGCTGGTATTGGCTTTCGCCGACATTGAAGTTGGATTGCTGATGGCAGCGGAATTGATCACCGGGCCAGAAGGTCCACAAGAAGAAAGCAGGCCAAGTGCCAATGCCGAAGCGATAAGGTGTTTGAAAATTGTCTTTTTCATTATAGGATTAAATTTATAAAGGATTAATTATGAATTAAAAATTTCGTCAAAGGTAAAAGTTTCGTCCAGCTGGACACCTTTTTCGGTCTTCTTTACGGTGATGATTTCATTGTGGGCATCGTGCTCGAGCCACAGATAAAATTTTTCATCGGCCGCTTTTTCCAAAAATGCCTTTTTCTCAGTGAGTGTGATCAGCGGGCGTGTATCAAAACCCATCACATAAGGCAGTGGAATATGACCGGCCGTGGGCAAAAGATCGGCCATAAAAACCAGTGTTTTTCCTTTGTAACTGATGTGCGGGATCATTTGTTTATCGGTGTGGCCATCGACATAAAGCACTGCAAAACCGAGGTCGTCATAATATTGCGCCCCTTTGTGCCGGTCGAGAAAATGCAATTGGCCACTTTCTTCCATCGGCAATAGATTTTCTTCTAAAAAAGAGGCCTTTTCACGGAAGTTTGGTTTTGTTGCCCATTCCCAGTGGTCTTTATTGGTCCAGAATTTTGCATTTTTAAAGGCCGGTTCATAACCTGTCCGGTCTTTGTTCCATTGAATACTGCCACCACAATGATCAAAGTGCAAATGCGTCAAAAACACATCGGTGATGTCATCCCGGTGAAAACCTTTTTCTTTCAAGGACTTGTCGAGTGAATGTTCCCCCCAGCGGTAATAATGCTTAAAAAATTTTTCGCTCTGTTTATCGCCCAAACCGTTATCGACCAAAATCAATCTTTTGCCGTCTTCAATGAGCATACAGCGCGCGCCGATGTCAATCATATTGTTTTCATCGGCAGGGTTTGTGCGTGTCCAAAGGGTTTTTGGAACAACACCAAACATAGCGCCGCCGTCGAGTTTAAAATTTCCGGCTTCTATAGGGTGAATTGTCATAAGTGGATCTGATAGAATTGATCCGCAAAATATAAAAAATCCGCTTTTTCGGGGAATGGATTGGGTTTGATTTAACAGGAAGGTTGATGTGCTGATGTGTTGATGTGCTGATGTGCTGATGTGTTGATGCGGTGATGTGTTGATTGTTGATTGTTGAAAAAGAAACTTGGGCTTCGAATGCCTCATCACGGACGCTTGGAAATTGAAATCGAAGCTGAACCTGAAATGCAATACACTTGAAATCTCGCACTGAGCGCTTAGGCGCAGCCTGTATTGAGCCAAGTCGAAATGCTCAGCACAGGTTTTTTGTCGAAGTGTTGAAATGCTTGTATGTTGTAGAGTTGTATAATGGCTTTAGCTGAAAGTTAATCGTCATTAGGGTAAAATTGAAATGAAAACTGAAACTGAAGTCAAATCGTAAAATTTGAAATGTGGATTTTGAAGTAATAAATTAACCCTTAACCCTTTACCCTTAACAAATAACAGAATAACTCAAGCCAAAAACCCACATTTGCGAGTTCCTAATAAATTATCTATTTTCCAAAAAAATTATTATGAAAAAATCCAAACTACTGCTTTTTTTATTAGTTGTTAGCAGCCCAATTTTTGGACAAAATCAAGAAATTACACAAGTGCGCGAGACCAATGACGGTCCTTTGACTATTGGAATTACTGAGACACCACCATTTATTACGAAAAACGGGGATAGTTATACTGGGGTAAGTGTTGCTTCGTGGCAAATGGTCAATGATAAATTGAACCGCGATTTTAATTATAAAACATATCCTTCACTTAAGGCATTAATGAAAGGGGTTCAAAGCAATGAAGTTGATTTTAGTATCAACCCGATAACGGTAACGGACGGGCGGATGAAAAATATAGATTTTTCGCAGCCTTATTTTATTTCGCACAAGGCCATAGCCCAGAAAAACCATTCACAAGTCTGGTCATTGATCAAAAATTTGATCAGTTGGAAGTTCTTTACGGCCATATTAGCCTTAGTCGCAATTTTATTTTTATTCGGTTTTTTGGTATGGCTTTTTGAACGCCGGAAGAATAAAGAGGAATTTGGTGGAAAACACGGACTGGCCCAGGGATTTTGGTGGAGTGCCGTCACAATGACCACTGTGGGTTATGGCGATAAATCACCACAAACCACTGGAGGACGCGTCGTCGGTTTGATCTGGATGTTTATGGCTATAATTATCCTTTCCAGTCTCACAGCGGGAATTGCTTCAGCATTGACGGTCCAAAGTATTAGCAACGAAATTTCATCGGTTTCAGACCTTAAAAAATTTGATGTGATCACGGTTTCCAATTCCAGTTCACAAGAATTTTTAGACCTGTATTCTATAAATTACAATGCTATTGAAGGTGTGGATAAAGCACTGGATAAATTGAATCAAGGCGATAATGCGGTGCTGATCTATGACCAACCTATTCTTAAAAACCGCATTGAAAAACTTGATTTGGGTGATGATATTACAATTCTGCCTAATAAGTTAAAAAAGGATTATTATAGCTACAGCTTTCCCAAAGGCTCGCCTCTGGCAGAAAAAATAAACCCTTTGTTGATTGAAACCTTGAAATCGATGAAATGGAATAATTTGTTGAAGGATTATGATTGATTCTTGAATTTTAGAAGAATTAGAAACTTTTAGCCAGGGCTTTCTTCGTAGTTTCGCGTTTTTGAAACAGCTATGGAAGTCCTGCTAAACCTTTATGGAAGTTTGCTACCATATCTGGCATTTATCCCGCTGGGTTATTTTTTGAGCCGGCGTGAAATCCTTAGGGTAAAATGGCTGGCAGTGCCGCTGCTTTACGTTTTCTTGCCGCTTCTCGTAATTGATCACGTGCTCGAAGCCAGTTTTACGTTTTTAATCACGCTTGCCCTGATCACGTTTTTATTTTCATCCTTGATGAATATCCCTGGTCGCATTGTCCACCCAAGGCTAGCACCACGGGAAAATCGGAATATCCTGCAAAGCGGATTTTCATTTTTTAATGTGGTCTTTTTTGGCATTCCCACAATTACGGCGCTTTTTGGCAAGCAAGCTTTAACCGCTTTGATTTGCATTTATATAGGCAGTGCTTTTTATGGAAATGTGTTTGGCTATTTGCAAGTTGCACGCTCGCGGTTTTCCTTAAAAAAATCCATTTCAGAAGTTTTTAAAGTCCCGTTTTTATATGCCTTTTTACTGGCCTTGATCTTAAAATTCTGGGGGACAGAACTTCCTTCCGGAACGGCTGTTTATTTCACGTGGATAGGCAAAGTAGCTTCCGCTTTTGGCTTGACAATCCTCGGAATGAACTTGACGGCTGTGGATTTTAAAGATTTACAATTGCTTTATTACGGAAAAATATTGGCGGTCAGAACCGCTTCCGCGATAGCGATAATGGCTGTTTTGATGAGTTTTGAATATTACTTTTTTGACAATCTAAATTCCCAGGCTAGAAATGTCTTAATGGTCATTCCCCTTTTTCCTGTGGCAGCAAATTTGACACTTTTTGCTTCTTTTTTAAAATCCAAAGAACGCCAAGCCGCTTTACTGGTTTTACTGTCCACGGTTTTGGCTTTGATTTTAGTGCCTTTGTTTGCTTTTTTTATTTAGGTTGAAAGATGGGGTTTAGGTTTTTTGAATTTGATTTAAGATAAAAATAATTGGCTTTAAGCTTTCTCATATTTTGGGTTCATTTTCAATTCCCCCTTTTTCAGTTTGTTCCAATAAACCTTCATATCCTTTCGCACTTCAGAAGACATAATGTATAGCCCAATAATATTTGGGAAAGACATTGCTAAAATCATCATATCGGCAAAACTTAATACGGCTCCTAAACTCACGGAAGCACCGACCACGACGAAAACTAAAAACAAGACTTTGTAAATAATTTCAGACTTTTTACTTCGGCCAAATAGATAAGTCCAAGACCGCATTCCATAATAAGACCACGAAACCATCGTGGAAAATGCAAATAAAAATACGGCAAAAGCCAAAACAGCAGGAAACCAAGAAACAACGCTGCCGAAAGCATTTGAGGTCAGCTCGACACCTCCCATTCCGCCAACTTCGTGCATTCCGGTAAAAATCAAAACGAGTGCTGTCATTGTGCAAACCACCATTGTGTCAATGAAGGGCTCGACTAAAGATGTAAACCCATCAGCAATGGGGTTGTTTGTTTTAGAGGCACTGTGTGCGATTGCCGCAGAACCCACACCAGCCTCACTGGAAAAGGCAGCCCGTTGTAACCCGACTATCAGCACACCAATAAAACCACCTTTGAGGGCATCAGCGGAAAATGCGCCGTTGAAAATAGCTGAAAAAGCACTTCCGATATTACCGAAATGAGTACCGATAACAATAAGACAACCGATGATGTAAATGGCAGCCATAAAAGGAACAACTTTTCCCGTAACGCGCGCAATGCTGCTAATCCCTCCAATAATGACCACTCCTACCAAAATCGCGAAAATAATACCAAACCAAAAACCGTGGCCTTCTAAAAAAGGCAATTGCTCTGAAACAATTTTAAAAGCTTGATTTGATTGCAACATATTTCCACCACCAAAAGAAGCACCCACTCCTAAAATTGCAAAGAGGGCGGCCAAAAATTTTCCTAAACCTTTTAAGTTGCGTTTTTCAAGTCCGTAACGCAGGTAATTCATCGGGCCGCCAAAAATTCGGCCTTCCTTATTTATAAAACGGTATTTGACGCCCAGGGTACATTCAACAAATTTTAAGGACATGGCAAAAAATCCTGCCATAAACATCCAGAATGTGGCTCCGGCCCCGCCCAGGGAAATCGCAACAGCAACACCGGCGATATTCCCCAGACCGACTGTCGCAGAAACCGCCGTTGCCATCGCCTGGAAATGGGTGATTGTTCCCGGTGCATCGGGGTCATTGAATTTTCCTTTTGCCAAATCAATGGAATGCCTAAAACCGCGAAGGTTGACAAAGCCTAAACGAAAAGTAAAGAAAATACTGCCAATGATCAGCCAAATAACAATAAACGGAATCGTGTTTTTCTTGATGTCCCCGTTGGGATATAAAAGTGGTTGGGGATTATTATATTCTATTTCAGCTAACATTTGCGCGTCTTGCTCAATGACATCCTGTGTGTCTTCAGGGTTGTAAATCACGGCTCCTTCTTCGACTAAATAAGAAAGCTTTCCAGATTCAGAAGCAAAAACGGGTGTCTTTTCGCCAGAATCACTTTGAACCACGGCAATTTTATCGCCTTTCTCAATAGTTTTGTTTTCGGAAATCAGCCATTTTTTTAAGGTATAACTTTCTGTGGTTTTAGCGTCCCAGTGGGGAATGGGAACTTGCTGATGAGTTGTGTAAACCACTGGATCATAAATTCCTAATGCTGAAAATGGATCCCAAAACAAAATGCTGCCCAGCACATCTACAGCCGGCTGCACATTACTGTTGAAAATTTCAACTATTGATTTTGCCGGTATTTCAAAAGTTTTGGAAGTTTTGATGCCATTATCGTCGGTAACGGTTATCGAGTGCGGCATTCCTTCAATTAAATCAACTGATTTTTGGCTGTCTAAAGACGTTGATTGCTGACTCCACTGATATTGGAAAGGCGGCTGTCCACCTTTTATTTTAGCCTTAGCAGTCGCATCGTTTATTTTTCGGGATGGATTGTTTAACTCTAGTTGAACAGATAAACTTGTGTCTTGTTTTACTTTAGTTTGGGCTTTACAAAGAGGGGATATTGATATGATTAGTGTAACAATTAGCCATATCTTTTTCATACAATTTAGGTTTAAATTTTCTATGATTAAAAAATTGATTTGACAACAGAAATTCTTTCCAGTAAAATTACTTCGACTTGCAAACACAAAACTTAAATCCTTTTTGACTTAATTGAAAGCTTAGAAGTTATTTTAAAAGCTTGCAAAGGTAAGAAAGATTTTAAGCGTAATAAAATAGAGGTTTTGGACAGGTAAAAGCCCAATTTTTAATTTGATCGAAAGTTTTTTGAAAAACTAAAATGTCAAGCAAAAAACTATCGGTTCAATTACAAACCGGTAGTTTTAATTTTATGAAGCTGCTGCTCGTTCTAAGCACTTTTCATCTTGAAAAAGGAAGAAAAACTCGCTGGTTTTTTCTCTTTTTTATAGGGCAAAGTTAAATTATAAATTTTTGGGCATCAATATAATGCTGTTCACGATCTATAAGGGCTTCCATCAATTTGTTTTACCTTCAAAAAAAGCCCAAATTTCTTCCGCCATTTCAATATCGTGATTTTGATTGCCCACGAGATTGAGGTAAATGCTGTTGTATTGTTGATCGATACTCGGCGCAGTGTGCCCGCCGTTATTGATTTTATAAAGCACGACTGCTGTATTGTTGGTGCCATTCAAATAGCTGAATTTCATCACGTTGCTGTTGTCACCGGTATTCAAGTCTGGAAGTTGTGCTTCAACGGCTTCGGCATCTGTTTCATTTCGGTCAGTCCAGTAATTGACTGCTTTTTGAGTTGAAAAAATAGCACCGCGGTTATTGATGACCTCGCCACCTTCATAAGGCACAACGGGGTCAGCGGTTCCATTCATAAATAAGGCCGAAACGGAAAGCGTGGAATTTTCACATTCTGAATTTTCCGGCATTGAACTAATCACCGAAGCAAAAGCAGAAATTTTTTCAGGCATTTCCATCGCCAAGCGATTGGCCATAAACCCGCCATTGGAAATCCCGGAAACGTAAACCCGATTTTGATCAAAACCATAGTTCGATTGCACCTTCTGCATCAGTTCGTCTATGAATTTCACATGGTCAGCGCCAGTTTGTCCCTGGGCATCGTTTCGGCAATCGTTCCAGCCGAGGCGGCCGGAAGCGCCTGGACTGCCATTTGGGACCGCAACTAAAAAGTTATTTTCTTCGGCGGTTTGAAGCCAGGCACTTTCAGGTGATTTTGTGTTGTTGAGCCCGGCTGTCTGGTCAAAACTGCCACCGTTGCCGTGCAGCAACATCACAAGCGGACTTTCACTGTTAGCGTTTTCAGGTAAATACAAGTGATATTCACGCTGGTTTCCGTCAATTTGGATTTTTTGATTTTGAATCAAACCTGTTTGATTGGATGGATTTTTAGGGGAATCATCGGAACTGTCGCAAGAACAGATCAGCACTATTAAAAATAGTAAACTGGGTTTGACAAATGGGTTCATAAAAAAAAATATTGTTTTCAAATTTAAGCAGACTCTGAATAAATCCTTCCTTTTGGTCAGTGTTTTTCAGAATAACAAACACCTCACCATCTGTCATCCTGAACCTGGCTGACCAGCGATAGCGAAGCAGGCAGGATTCAGGATCTCATTTTTTTTCGCAGGTAAGTTGAAGCAAGAAACGGCTTACCAACAGTCAACAGATTCTCAATAAATTATTTTTACCGGTTCAATTCTCCAGAACCTGTCCGCCGGGGTGGATGACAGGAAATAAGGTTGTTTTTCAGAATGTCAGGAAATGAGGGGTTTTCCCAGAATGAAGTAACAAATTAAAAACGAACGCGTTTACGTACGTTTTACTATCTTTGTAATATGGAAACAGTTAATTATACCAAATTTCGTTCAAATTTAAAGCATTGGCTGGACAAGGTCTATGACGATGTAAGTGATGTCATCATAAAACGAAAAGATGGAAAGGACCTTGTCTTGGTTTCTTTGGATGAATATAATTCAATGAAGGAAACAAACTATTTGCTCACGGGGAAAAACCGGGATGTCCTTTTAAATTCCATTGAAGAATTGGAAGCCGGAAAAGGTATTCAAAATGACTTGCTCGAAGAATGAAATTGACCTGGTCCAGTAATTCTTGGTCAGATTATCTGTATTGGCAAAAAACGGATAAAAAAATCCTGAAAAGAATTAATAAACTCATCAAAAATTGTCAGCGGGCGCCTTTTGAAGGAATTGGCAAACCGGAGGCTTTAAAAGGTGATTTGCAAGGATATTGGTCGCGACGGATTACTTCTGAACACCGCTTGGTCTATAAATTCGACCACAATAATCTTTATATAGCATCTTGCCGTTATCATTATGGGAGGTAACAACAAATTAATTGCGATGCGCAGATTCTGAATAAATTGCTTCTACCGTCGCAATTTTCCAGAACCTGTCCGCCGTGGTGGATGACAAACACCTCACCATCTGTCATCCTGAACCTTGGCTGAGCAGCGATAGCGAAGCAGGCAGGATTCAGGATCTCATTTTAATCGCAGGCAAGTTGAAGCAAGAAACAGCTTACCACCAATCAGAATGACAGTAAGAGAGGGTTGTAGGTCTGGATTTTTCAGAATGACAGGAAATGAAGTGCTTTTTCAAAGTGACAACTAAAATTCTGCTTCCACAATCCTGTTATTTTACAACTCTCAAACCGACTTAATTAATTCTGTTAATTCCAGTTTAACAGACTTACGATGGAGTTTTCCATCTTAAAACAGTATTTTCCGGTTATGAAAAAAGAGGATTTAAAAAAGGGGTTTCGTTTCAAACATTATGAAGCGCCAGAACAAACGCCTTTCGAACGCTTGTTTGAAGTTTTCAAGGAACTCATCACGCACACCAGCGGCGATTTTGACGAGGCTATTGATTGGTTGCGGATGCTCGATAAGGAATATGAACTTTCCACGCCAGATTATACCATCGATGATTTTATTGAAGACCTAAAAAATAAAGGATACATCCAAGAACGCATTGATCCCGACCAAGCAGGTGGCGAAGATTCCGACGATGGCTCTGGAAAAGGAAAAATGTCCATTACTGCTAAAACCGAACAGCTTTTAAGGGAGCGCGCGCTGGATCAGATTTTTGGCAAAATGAAACGCGGCGGAAGCGGTAATCATTCAACAAAACATACCGGTAAGGGCGAAGACCGCACCGGCGAATTCCGCAACTATCAATATGGCGATAATTTGGAGCAAATATCGATGACGGAAAGTTTGCGAAATGCCCAGATCAACCACGGGATGGGGAATTTTAATATGACTGAAAATGACCTTGTGGTGGAAGACACGCAGCATAAATCGCAAATGAGCACGGTTTTGATGATCGACATTAGCCACAGTATGATCCTTTATGGCGAAGACCGCATCACGCCGGCAAAAAAAGTGGCGATGGCCTTGGTTGAATTGATAACCAAGCGTTACCCAAAAGATACGTTGGATATTATCGTGTTTGGAAATGATGCCTGGCCCATTAAAATCAAGGATTTGCCTTATTTGAAAGTAGGGCCTTATCACACTAATACTGTTGCCGGCCTGCAGCTGTCGATGGATTTATTGCGCCGGAAACGCAATGCCAATAAGCAGATTTTTATGATCACTGATGGAAAACCCAGCTGCCTGCAAATGCGCGATGGGACTTATTATAAAAACTCGATGGGACTGGATCCATACATCACCGGGAAGTGCTATAATATGGCGGCGCAAGCGCGAAAAATGCACATCCCGATCACGACCTTTATGATTGCTTCCGATCCTTATTTACAGCAATTTGTCGATGAATTTTCAGAGTCCAATCAAGGGAAAGCCTATTATACCGGCTTGAGCGGGCTGGGTGAAATGATCTTTGAAGATTATGAAAACAACCGAAAACGCCGGATGCGATGAAAACCAAAACTTTAGATAAAACCAGTATTTTGGAAGAGCTAAAAGACTTAAAACCTAGGCTTGCTAAATTCGGGGTTAGTGAATTAGGGCTTTTTGGTTCTTACGTCCGCAATGAGCAAAATGAAGAAAGCGACATTGATATTCTGATCGATTTTGATCCAAAGAAAAAAAGTTTTGACAATTTTATGGTGATTTACGATTTGTTAGAAGAATCGTTTAGCGGCGAAAAAGTAGAGGTTTTGACCAGAAAAGGCTTAAGTCCGTATTTAGGCCCAAATATTTTAGAAACAGTGGAGTATGTATAAAGACGTCAAATATTTGGAACATATCTTTTCAGAATTCCAATACATTTCTTCAAATATCTCAAGTCAAGAGATTTCTTCGGTTGAGTTTTTAAAAGATGAAACCTTGCAACGCGCGGTTGTCCGTAGTTTGGAAATTATTGGTGAGGCCACAAAAAATGTTTCTTCAGAATTAAAAGAACGAAACGATCATATCAATTGGAAGACAATGGCTGGAATGAGAGATCGTCTCATTCACGGCTATATGAGTGTTGATTATGAATTAGTTTGGGAAGTAAGCAATAAAAATATTCCACAGCTCAAAATAAAATTAGAAAAATTAATTTCAAGAGTTAAACAAGATTTATAAAATTATATGAACAAAGCAAAAACCCTCGGCGAACTTAAAAAAACCGGCTATCAACCCAGGACCATCAAAGAAGAGCTTCGGCAAAATTTAATCGAAAAGCTCAAAAAAAAAGAAACCGTGTTTGAAGGCATTCACGGTTTTGAACACAGTGTGGTGCCAGAATTGGAACGGGCAATTTTGTCAAAACACAATATCAATTTGCTGGGTTTGCGCGGACAGGCAAAAACGCGTCTCGCACGCTTGATGATTGATCTGCTCGATGAATATATTCCCGTTATTGAAGGTTCAGAGGTCAATGACGACCCGATGGACCCGATTTCTTCTTTTGGCCGGAAAGCCATTGAAGAAAAAGGTGATAACACGCCCATTTCGTGGATGCACCGCAGTGAGCGTTTTTCAGAAAAACTCGCCACGCCAGATGTAACGGTTGCCGATTTAATTGGCGATGTCGATCCCATCAAAGCGGCAAATATGAAATTGAGTTATTCTGATCCTGAGGTGATCCACTTTGGAATGATCCCGCGCGCGCACCGCTGTATTTTTGTGATCAATGAACTGCCGGACTTGCAAGCACGGATCCAGGTTTCATTATTTAATATTTTGCAAGAAGGTGATATTCAAATTCGCGGCTTCAAACTGCGGATGCCACTGGATTTACAGTTTATCTTCACGGCAAACCCCGAAGATTATACCAACCGCGGAAGCATTGTAACGCCATTGAAAGACCGAATTGGTTCCCAGATTTTGACGCATTATCCACAGGATATTGAAACGGCGAAGACGATTACCGCGCAAGAAGCAAACCTTGAAGAAAAGCAGCACAAAATGGTGAAAGTCCCAGAACTCGCCAAAGACGTTCTGGAACAAATCAGTTTTGAGGCGCGTGAAAGCGAATATGTAGATGAGAAAAGTGGTATCAGCGCGCGGATGAGCATCACGGGTTTTCAAAATTTATTGAGCACGGCTGAGCGGCGCGCTTTGCAACAGGGTAGCAAAAAAACCGTGTTGAGGTTCAGCGATTTTATGGGCGTCATTCCATCGATTACCGGAAAAATAGAATTGGTTTATGAAGGCGAACAAGAAGGCGCTGCTTTTGTTGCCCACCAATTGATAAACGATGCTACAAAAACAATGTTCCCCGATCTATTTCCGGCGATTGAAAAGCTGGAAAAAAAGCAAGAACGCACGCCTTATGACGATATCACCCAATGGTTTTTTGAATCCAGCGGCATCGATCTCGAAGATGGAATGAGCGATAACCAATACCGAAAAAAATTGGATAGCGTCAAACCTCTGGTGGATTTGATAAATGAATATCATCCCGAAATTGCCGACAATGACAAATACTTTTTAATGGAATTTGCGCTTTGGGGCTTGGCCAGTTATAACAAATTGAGCAAACAGCGTTTTAATGAAGGATTGGAGTTTAAGGACTTATATGGCGGGTATATCGATAAGCTGTAAGTTCTGAATTTAAAAACAGCCATGACCCTGTCATTCTGAACCTGGCTGCGCAGCGATAGCGAAGAAGGCAGAATTCAGGATCTGCAAATTTTTCTAGGCAATAACAATTTTGATCAACAATGAACAGATTCTGAATAAATTTCTGCGAAATTTTCCAGAACCTGTCCGCCGGGGTGGATGACAAATAGGCTTGACTCTTGTCATCCTGAACCTGGCTGCGTAGTGATAGCGAAGCAGATAGGATTCAGGATCTCATTTTGGTTCGTAAGTTTTTCTAGGCAATAACAATTTTGATCAACAATGAACAGATTCTGAATAAATTTCTGCGAAATTTTCCAGAATGACAGGAAATAAGGGGGTTTTTCAGAATGACAGTACGTGGAATTCAGTCTGAATTATTTAGGATGAACGAAAAGTTGACTGGGTAATAATTCAATCTTTTGTAGTGTCTTTGTCATCATTTTCCTCTTCATCGTGAATATCTTTTCACTCACGCTCTTTCTCTTTTTTCTTTTCCTTGAGATCATCATTAAAACTCACACCGTCACCGTGCATATCTCCAAGAGGCTTGTTTTTATCACTTTCGTTTTTTTCCCATTTCCAAAATGAATTTAGGGTTAACAAATCATCAGTTATGCTTTTTAGTCGATTTAATGGCTGTTTTCTTTCGGTTGAGGGAAGAATAGGGTTATGTGAGATGACAGTTAACGTTTACCTTTGAAAAAATCCTGTATCAATTCTTTACAGGGTTCCTGTAAAAGGCCATAACCGATTTTAGTTTTAGGATGAAGCGCAATTCCACGTGATTGAAACCCGCGTTTTTCATCTTCAGTGGCGTAAATCACTTTACTGATTTGGCTCCAATACAATGCACCGGCGCACATCGTGCAAGGTTCTAAAGTGACATAAAGCGTGCAGTCTTTTAAATATTTTCCGCCCAGATAATTTGCCGCTGCGGTAATGGCCTGCATTTCTGCGTGGGCGGTCACATCGTTGAGGCGTTCGGTCAAATTATGCCCACGGGCAATGATTTTTTCCTGGCTTACGATTACAGCACCGATGGGCACTTCACCGATTTCATAAGCCTTTTGCGCTTCAATCAAGGCCTGGCGCATAAAATAGTCGTCGTCAAAAACTTTCATGTTACTATATTTCGATGTATCAGATGCGATACCGGTTTAAGCCGGTCACCGCTTATGAACAAACCAAAGATGAATAATAATTTACATCTAATACCAATTTAATTTTCTAACGGCATAATATAGCTTTTCTCAGGGTCTTATACCGATGTAGATTTTAATACCGAATCGACCATACTATTACGTTTATTAAGTTTAAACTCTTCTATGGTCTCTCGGTATTATACCAATGATTTTTAAACAATTTTATATTTGAATTGGTATTAAGAGGCATTTATGCGACATTAAAAATCACATTCGGTATAAATTTGATGCAATTATCAAGAAATAAATCTTGTTTAACTATCAATTCTTCTGGTTCTTCTGTTTTTCGGCTTCCTCCATCATCTTCTGCATTTTATGCCTAAAGCCTTTCTTTTTCTTTGGCTTTTTCTTGTTGGCCTGGATTTTAGCATGAATTTTATCATCATCAATAATATAGGTCTTGATGACCAGCATAATTCCAATGGTAATCAAGTTTGAGATAAAATAATATAGCGAAAGCCCACTCGCAAAATTGTTGAAAAATATAAGCATAAATAGGGGCGAGAGGTACATAATAAATTTCATGTTCGGCATTCCCGGCTGCGAGGTCTGCATACTTTGACCCATTGTCATTGTCATATAAAAGAAAATCGCAATAGAAGCCAAAATCGGGAACAAGCTCACGTGATCGCCATAAAATGGAATGTGGAAAGGCAAGTTTGCCACCACGTCATAACTCGCGAGGTCGTCCGCCCAGAGAAAACTCTTGTGCCGAAGTTCAAAGGCGCTTGGGAACAACCGGAACAGGGCATAAAATACAGGCAGCTGCAATAATCCGGGAATACAACCAGCCATAGGACTGGCGCCGGCCTTGCTTTGAAGCTTCATTGTTTCCTGCTGCTTCTTCATCTGGTTGTCCTTATATTTCTCGTTGAGCTCATTGATTTCAGGTTTTAAAACCTTCATCTTGGCTTGAGAAACATACTGTTTATATTGAACAGGTGACAGCAGTAGTTTTAGGGATATTGTCAACAGGATTATGGCGATTCCCGCGGGTACAATCCCCAGAAAGAAATTGAACAATGGGATGAGTGCATACTGGTTGATCCAGCCAAAAATCCCCCAACCCAGGGGAACGATTTCCGTGAGGTTGCGGTCATAACTTTCAAGGCGTTTAAAATCTGTCGGCCCATAATACATATTCATATTTTCATTGAGCTCGCCACCGTTCAACTGCAAAGAAAAGTTTGAGGCAAACGATTTGGTAAATACCGTGTCAACTTCTTCATCTTCAACGAGGTTTTCGGCCACAAAGCGCCCGTGCTCAAAAGGTGTGTCGGTCAATAAAATGGACGAGAAAAAGTGTTGTTGATAAGCCACCCAGGAAATCTCATCATCTTCATTTTCACTGCTTTTGGCATAATCGTCATCGCCGTCGCCATACATCCAATTGATTTCCGTATATTGATTTTCATAAGTGACACTTTTTGAATGACGAAATGCTTTCAAATCCCAGTTGAGGTCAATTTCCTTTGTGCCATCAATAACACCGTTCAAATTTTGTGAGCGGATGCTGAAATCCATCATATAATCATCGGGTTTCAGCTCATAATAATATTCTAAATATTTATCTTCAGCGACCTTCAACTTCATTGACAGCACTTGGTTTTCGCCGTTTTCAGTCAATGTCGGCTCAAAATACATATTTTCTGTAGAAATGCTTCTGTTGTCGCTGGTAGTAAATTTTAAGTTGAAATTTGAATTTTCATCTTTGATCAAGAAGATTGGAAGCGAATCATAATTCTTGAACTGTTTTAATTTAGCATAAACTATTTGCCCTCCTTTATTACTGATTTTCAATTTTAAAACCTTGTTCTCCAGCGTCGTGGTGTTTTCTGTGGCAGAAGGTAAAGTCGTTGAATAGCCAAAAGCGCCCAGGTTTTCCCTCGCTTGTTGCTGCTGAATTGAATCAGAAGAGGTCATTTGATTTTGACTGCCAGGATTGTTTGTGGTAGAACCACCAGAAGATTGGGTCCCTGGATTATCTGAACCTTTATTTTGATCGACCACCTGCTCAGTTTCCCGGTTATCTTTTCCGACATCGGCGTTTTGCTGCTCGTCACCGCTGTTCAGCCAAAGCATATAAATTAAAATCCCGGCAATGAGGACGAAACCAATGAGTGAATTGAAATCAAATTTTTTATCTTCCATAATGTATTTTAAAATAAAGGACGCAGCGAAAATTTTGCGCCTGCAAAAGTCTGAAATTGAAGCCTAAAAACCATAAGCTTCCGAAAGTTTCTAATGGGTATTAAGCTTTTTGATCGGAAAATTCTTTAGAAGCTTTCACAAAATCTATGAATAAAGGATGTGGGCTGGCCACTGTGCTTTTATATTCTGGGTGAAACTGAACCCCGATAAACCACGGATGGTCTTTCAACTCAACCACTTCCACGAGATCGGTCAACGGGTTTATGCCTGTTGACTCCAAGCCAGCTTCTTCAAGTTCTTTTCTGTATTTGTTATTGTATTCATACCTTTGCCGGTGCCGCTCGCTAATGATTTCTTTTCCATAAATTTTACGGATTTTCGACCCCTTTTTGAGTTTACAGTCCCAAGCACCCAAACGCATTGTGCCGCCCATTTGGGTGACACTTTTTTGGTTTTCCATAATATCGATCACCGGGAATTTTGTTTGATCGTCCATTTCAGTGGAATTGGCATTTTCCAGGCCCAGCACGTTTCTTGAAAATTCAATCACCGCCATTTGAAGGCCCAGGCAAATCCCGAGAAAGGGAAGCTTGTGTTCACGCGCATACTGCACCGCTTCAATTTTCCCTTCAATCCCGCGTTCACCAAAGCCCGGGGCAACCAAGATCCCGTCCAGTTTTTCAATGTCGGGTTTGCCCTTTGCCAGATCAATAAATTCAGAATGTATGCTTTTGATATTGACTTTTACCTCATTTTCAGCGCCTGCGTGAATAAAAGACTCTAAAATCGATTTATAGGAATCCTGCAATTCGACATACTTTCCCACTAAACCAATGGTAACTTCTGCCTTTGGGTTTTTCAAGCGAGTGATAAATTCATTCCAGCGCTTGAGGTTTGGCTTTTTTCTTTTGCCCAGGGCCAGTTCTTTCAAAGCAATGGTGTCCAGGCCTTCTTCCAGCATAAAATTGGGCACATCATAAATCGTCTCGGCGTCTATGCTTTCAATAACAGAATCTGAATCGACATTGCAGAACAAAGCCAGTTTTTCCCGCAATTCATCATTGAGTTCGTGCTCGGTGCGGCACACTAAAATATCAGCATTGATCCCACTTTCCATCAAAGTTTTCACACTGTGTTGTGTGGGTTTTGTCTTGAGCTCTTTGGCCGCAGAGAGATAAGGTATTAACGTTAAATGAATTACCAGTGAATTTGTTTTGCCCAGATCCCAGCGCAATTGCCGTAAAGCCTCAATATATGGCAAGGACTCAATATCGCCAACGGTCCCGCCGATTTCAGTTATGATAATGTCATAATCACCGGATTTTCCCAACATCTGGAAGCGCGCCTTGATTTCATTGGTGATGTGCGGTACTACCTGCACGGTTTTTCCCAGAAACTCGCCGCGGCGCTCTTTTTCAATCACGCTCTGGTAAATTTTTCCCGTCGTGACATTATTGTCCTGGGACGTGTTGACATTTAAAAATCGTTCATAATGTCCCAGGTCGAGATCGGTTTCTGCACCATCCTCAGTCACAAAGCATTCGCCGTGTTCATAAGGATTGAGTGTTCCCGGATCGACATTGATGTAAGGATCAAATTTTTGGATCGTTATTTTATAGCCGCGTGCTTGTAGCAATTTTGCCAGGGAAGCCGCGATAATACCTTTACCGAGTGAAGAGGAAACACCGCCGGTAACGAAAATATATTTTGCTTGCGCCATAGTGAAGAAGGCTTAAATTTACCGGACGCAAATTTACAAAAAAACCCGATCTCTCAGGGCTTTTTTCCGGTTAAAGCTTTGAAGATTGAAATCACAAAACATTTCACGCCAATTAAGTTTCGTAATGCCCGAATAGAATTCCTGCAAAGGCATGGTGCCGAGTTAGGTTTAATACTGAATCGACTCTGCTATTAGGTTTGTTTATTTTTAACTTTTTTCCAGTCTCCCGGTATGCTGCCAATTAATTTTACGCAATTTTAGAGTTGGATTGGTATAAGATGATAAAATAAGTTTAAAAGTGGGGAGGAAGACCCCTTGTTTGAAAATTAAATTTTATTTTTAACCTTTCAAGAATAAATTTATAAACAACAATAGCTTTATGAGCGATAAGCCAGGAAAAATACAAGATTTAATAGACAATAAATTTTTAAAAGAACGTAAAGTTTTTCTTTGGGGAATGGTAGATGATGACAGCGCAAAAAAAGTGGTTGATCAGTTGCTGTACCTTGATATGGAAGGGGATGGCGATATTGAGTTTTACATCAACAGCCCTGGTGGCTATGTGACTTCGGGGTTTTCAATGTATGACACTTTGCAATCTATAAAAAGTGATGTTTCCACTATTTCCAGTGGACTTTGTGCCTCAATGGGCTCTATTTTGCTTTCTGCCGGAACAAAAGGAAAACGTTTTATCCAGCCTCACGCCCGCGTGATGATTCACCAGCCCAGCGGTGGAGCAAGGGGACAGGCATCAAATATTGAGATCCAAGCCCAGGAAATTTTAAAAACCAAAGAACTCAGTGCACAAATTTTGGCTGACAATTGCGGACAGGATTATGAGAAAGTATTGAAAGATTTCAACCGCGATTATTGGATGAATGCCGATGAATCTGTAGAATATGGAATTGTCGATGATATTGTGAAACATTAAAAAAAAAGGAGTGAACGATAATGAAATCAAACACAAGGAAAATCGCTTGAACGGGGTATTTTATCTCCGCGATGAGGAAGGCATTTTGTGTGAACTGACTTATAAAATGAAGGATGGTAAAATCATGGTGATTGATCATACCGAAACCAGACAAGCCCGTGAAGGTGAAGGATTAGCATCCCTGCTTTTGGAAAAGGCAGTGGGTTTTGCCCGCGAAAAAAGTTATAAAATTGACCCATTGTGTCCATTTGTCGAGGTGAAGTTTGATGAAAATAAAGACTATCAAAAGCTCAGGGTTTGAGTGATTTTGAAATCAAAACCATAGCGGCAGAATTTGTGCTTCCCTTGCGCCAAAAATTATTGCGCCCTGGTGCTAATCTGAAAAAATGCGTTTTTGAGGGTGATAACGATATAAATAGTTTTCATTTGGGAATTTATCAGGACGAAAAATTGCGGGGCATTGCTTCCTTTCTCAAAGAAAACCATCCTCACTTCCCCCAAAAAGCTTTTCGTTTGAGGGGAATGGCAATTGAAACGGCTTTTCAGGGCAAAGGCTATGGGCGAAAACTTTTTGAACACGGCATTGGGATTTTGAAATCAAAACAAGCTGAACTGCTTTGGTTCAACGCCCGCGAAAAAGCCGTTGGATTTTACAAAAAGCAAGGCTTCCGCACCTTAAACGAAAAGTTTATTATTTCTGAAGTTGGTCCGCATTATATGATGGCAGGAAAATTATAGGGCTTTTTAAGGATAATTCTTTAGGTCAGAAGCTGAAACTAAATTTGATACTAATTAGGCTTTACAACGCTGTAACAATTTCTCTGCAAAGGTGTTATGCCGAGATAGATTTTAATACCGAATCGACTATACCATTACGTTTATTAAGTTTCAAATCTTTTATAGCCTCTCGGTATGAGATGTCCTCCAGGAGATCAGATTTCCTTCAAAACCCCATCCTGAATTTCAGCATCAATTTTCCGGCCTTCTTCCAGAATCTGTGGCAATAAAAGTGGCGCGATGGGCTGGACAATAGTGTAGAGCCTGGAATTGTCAAAAGTTTCAGTTTCGATAAATTGTGTTGTGTTGAGCGAATTGATAAACATCAAGAGCACGCTGAGGAGAAAAACGGTTTTAACCAGGCCAAAAATTCCGCCGAGAATGCGGTTGAACAAATTCAAGGCAATGAGCTTGACGAGTTTTGTCAAGAGTTTTCCGACAATGGTAATGACCAGGACAATCAGGATGAAAGTCAAGGCATAGCCAGCCCAAGTGATGTATTGCTCATTCCAGGATACATAATCGGTCAACAGGTTTATGATGAAATGCGAAAAATGAATGGCGCCATAGATCCCGGCAATCAGGGCGATGAGTGAGGCCACTTCCATTAAGAACCCCTTCATCAGGCCTCGGATTGCGCCCCAAATCAATAAAACCCCGAGAATAATATCGATAAAATTCATAGTCCAAATATAACGCGATTTTTAGAATAGAACCATTAAATTTGCAACATGGCGAGAGATGAAGAATTAAAAGCACGCTGGCAAACACTTGAAAGGAAGCTTTCCCATCAATTTGCCGATGGCGATGAACTTCAACTGGACGCGATCATTTATTTGGTGGGTGTTCAAGAATTGGGACAGCCGCACGCACGGCTCAAAAAGGACGACAAGGTCAACTTGATGCACGTGGCGATTTGCACGCTCTTGGAACCTTTTGGTTATTATGAATTTGATTTTTATGACGACGACGGCTGGCCTCATTTTAAATTCCTCGAACCCCTTCCCCCGCTCAAAGCTGGTGAACAAACTATAATAATGAAGGAAGCTATAGTGAGCTATTTTGTGGATAAAAATTATATAAACTAATGCCTTTGGACACCTTGATTTTAAAGTTGTTTCAAGGCTTTCCTGGCGACAGCGGGCCCATTTATGAAGAAACTGTTCAAGGTCGGTTTCCGGTTGAGCCTTTTAATACATACAGCAACTTTCTTTTTCTGATCGTTGGTCTTTATTTTGCGCTCAAGGTTTACAAAAACTGGAAACAGCATCGGTTTTTGGCTTGGGTGCTGTCTGTTCTTTTCGTAGGCTTTATCGGCGGGACCATCTATCACGCCACGCGCAGCGCAGAGATATGGCTTTACCTGGATTGGGTACCCATCGTTTTTCTTTGCCTGATGACTTCTTTTTATTTCGCTTGGAAAGCCGGAAAAGCGCTTTGGCAAAAAGTGCTCATCAGTTTTGGGGTGCTGGCCATTCCGTTTTTGTTTCAAATTGTCAATTGGCCGGACGGCTTGAATATTTCTTTAGGCTATATCGGTACTGCTTTGGGCGTTTTGATTCCCATTTTTATATATGCGGCGCGCATTTACTTCAAGCGATTCTACTTGATTGCTTTGGCAATGTTAAGTTTTGGAGCTGCAATAAGCTTTAGGATTTCAGATCAATCACTGGATTTTCTAGCGATGGGAAGCCACTGGCTGTGGCACACTTTTGGCGCAATAGCCGTGTTTTTAGTCATGCAGTATGTTTTTATGGATAATCGAGATGCGAAATCTAAATTCTGAAAAACCGATCAAAAACAAAAAACCTACTTTTTAACCTTCAACTTCTTTGATTTTTCTTGAGGATGGTCTTTTCTAAAATTTTCTTTTTCTTGCTTTCCCAATAAACTGTCGATTTTTTTGTCTTCAAATTTTAAGCGGGATCGCACGCTGTCATAAATACGCTCATTAACCTCAAAATCAGATGCGTAATAAGAGGTGCTTTCTCTCAACTGAAGGCTGTCGATGTCATATTTTTTAAAAATCAATTTTTTTGCATTGACATCCCGCCTGCGATATTTAATATTGCTGTAGCTCTGTGAACCGCTTACTTTAAGCATATCCACAAGCACATTGACCATCTTGTCTTCTGGGATCAGGTTTTCGGGCTTTTTTTGCTTGTCAATATCTTGACAGCCCGTCAAAATTAAAACCAGCAAAAACAATGCGGTGCTGAGGTTTGATTTCATCGGTCAAATTTTAAAGCTTGCGCATTTTGAACATCTAGGACTTTAAAGTTTTTATAGACGAGCTTCCCGTTTAAAAAGGTGTGGGTTATTCTGGATTTAAAGGTCGTGCCTTCAAAGGGCGACCACTTGCATTTATAGAGGATATTATCCTTTTTAACGGTCCACGGTGCGTTGAGGTCCACCAAAACTAAATCTGCTTTATAACCTTCTTTCACAAAACCGCGTTTTTCAACCTGAAAGAGTTTTGCCGGATTGTGGCAGGCTTTTTCGACAATCTTTTCAAGGCTCAACTTTCCTTGGTGATAAAACTCCAAGAACGCTGGAAGTGCGTGCTGGACAAGTGGGCCGCCGCTGGGGGCTTTTGTGTAAACAGCGTCTTTTTCTTCCCAAGTATGCGGTGCGTGGTCAGTGGCAAAAACATCGATCTTCCCTTTTTTTAAGCCTTCTAAAAGCGCCTTCTGGTCTTTAGAAGTTTTTACGGCCGGGTTCCACTTGATTTGGGTCCCTTTTTTCTCATAATCCTCATCATTGAACCAAAGGTGATGAATGCAGACTTCTGCTGTAATTTTTTTGTTTTTTAATTTCTTTTTATGACCGAAAAGTTTGAGCTCTTTTGCTGTGGAAATGTGAAAAACATGAAGACGCGCACCTGTTTTTTTGGCTAAAGCAACGGCCTTTGAAGAAGACAAATAACATGCTTTCTCACTTCTGATAACAGGGTGTTTATTTATCGGAATTTCGTCTCCAAATTTTTCTTTTTGCTCTGCTAAATTCTGCTGAATGGTAGATTCATCTTCGCAATGCGTGCAAATAATGACCGGTGAATTTTCAAAAATTTCGGTCAGGGCTTTTTCGTCGTCAACCAGCATATTTCCTGTAGAAGAGCCGAGAAAAAGTTTTAACGCCGGCACGTGTTTTGGATCGATATTTTTGATCTCGTCCAGGTTGTCGTTAGTTCCGCCAAACATAAATGAATAATTCGCAAAAGAATCTTTTTTAGCGGTGTCATATTTTTCCTGAAGCTTTTCTTGCGTCGTGGCATGCGGTTTTGTATTGGGCATTTCCATAAAAGAGGTGATCCCCCCGGCAATAGCTGCGCGTGAGCCGTGCCAGATATCTTCTTTATGTGTCATCCCTGGCTGGCGGAAATGCACTTGATCATCGATCATCCCGGGTAAAAGGTGTTGGGCTTCAGCGTCAAAAACTTCCACATCGTGGGTTTTAGGACTTATGCTTTCGGCCACTTCCACAATAGTATCGTCTTCTATGTAAACATCCCGCTCGTCGATGCTGCCTTCATTGACGAGTTTGGTGTTTTTGATGAGTAATTTTTTCATAAGGGTATATATAGAAATTTACTTTTTTCTTGTTCTTACTTCTCTCCCAAACCAACTTTTGACCTTCATTTTAATGACGCCAAAAATAGCTTCATAAACAATACTGTTGTCCAGTTTAGATTCACCCAGGACACGATCTGTAAAAATCACTGGAATTTCAATGATTTCAAAATTTTTAAGATAGGCTTTGAATTTCATTTCGATTTGAAAGGCATACCCCACAAACTGAACATCGTCTAAATTAATGGATTCCAGAACTTTTCGGTGAAAACAAACAAAACCGGCGGTGGTGTCCTGAATGGGAATGCCAGTGATCAACTTGACATACTTTGAGGCAAACCAAGACATCAGCACGCGGGTCATGGGCCAGTTGACCACGTTCACGCCTTTGATATAACGCGAGCCAATGGCGACATCTGCACCATGGGTTGCACAAGCTTCATATAATCGGGGCAAATCCTCTGGATTGTGTGAGAAATCGGCGTCCATTTCAAAAATGTATGTGTAATTATTATTTAAAGCCCATTTAAAGCCGTGGATATAAGCCGTTCCCAAACCTGATTTTTTGCGACGGATTTCCAAAAAAAGGCGCTCTTTAAATTCCCCCTGTAATTCCTGAACGCATTTGGCTGTTTCATCTGGCGAATTATCATCAACAACCAGGACATTAAATTTTCCCGGTGTGGCAAAAATTTCACGCAGGATCGCCTCGATGTTTTCGATTTCATTAAAGGTTGGTATGATGACTAAGCAATCGGCCAATTCCGGTTTTTTGGCAAAGATACTATTTTTGTGCGTCGCTTATAAATTCCTGTATTGGGATTTGCGCGATTTAAAATCTATCTTTGCAGCGTGGAAGTAATTGAAAGAAATATCGTGAACCAAGATGGTTTGACCCTTGTCTTCGTTGTGACCGTTCTGGTTTTTGGGATTTTGAGCAAAGCTTTTTCAAATCAATTTTATTTGTTTTTGAGGGTTCCCATTTCAAATTCTTACTTCAGGCAGCAACGAAAATCAAATAACATCCTCGACGGTTTCAGCACCTTGGTCAGTTTTGCCGGGGCACTTATTATCGCTTTGAGTGCTTATGTTTATGTTTATTCAGCTCAATTTACCAGTCCAAGTATCACAACATTTGACTGGGTTTTTTTTATTCAACTTTTGACCGGGTGTGCGGTTTTTTTGACCTTAAAATATGTATTGGAAAAAATTGTATCAGAAGTTTTTAATATCAATGAATTTATGGATAAATATTTGACGTTTAAACTCGGCGTCAGAAACTTTTGCGCTTTTGTGATCCTTCCTTTAATGGCTGTGGCAGTTTATTTTACAAATTATAATAATGTGTTTATTTCAGTTATACTCGGTGGTTTCATCGTTTTTCAAATAGTGTTATTGCTAAATTTTTACCTAAAAAAACGAAAGCTTATCACACGCCACTTGTTTTATTTTATTTTGTACCTTTGCACTTTCGAAATTGCGCCTTATTTCATTTTATACAAAATGCTAGCCTAGACGGTAAATAAATGAAAAGCGAAGAAGTTTATGAAAGTGAAAACTATCCTTATTTCCCAACCCGAGCCTAAAGTAGAACACTCACCTTACTCGGTTTTAGAAGATAAACAAAAAGTAAAAGTTGATTTCCGGCCTTTCATTCACGTGGAAGGCGCTTCCTCTAAAGAAGTGCGGCAACAAAAAATCAATATATCGGATTATTCGGCCATTATCCTAACCAGTAGAAATGCAGTGGATCATTTCTTTAGGATTGCCGAAAAAATTCGCTATCAAGTGCCAGATTCATTGAAATATTTTTGCCAGAGTGAAGCGGTAGCATATTACCTTCAAAAATATATTGTTTACCGTAAACGTAAAGTCTATGTCGGAAAACGCACCATAAAAGACAT
>Ga0307967_1000156_pt1 | contig 47133 bp, 41 predicted proteins | sample OrgLakmetagen648_FD_201828 | JGI IMG/M metagenome (GOLD analysis project Ga0307967, IMG submission 201828) | Saline water microbial communities from Organic Lake, Antarctica - #648 | ecosystem: Environmental > Aquatic > Non-marine Saline and Alkaline > Saline | place: Antarctica: Organic Lake... | reverse complement strand
TTTAACCACCTTTTCAGTCTGCATTTTTAGTTTAAAATCTTATTGGATTAAGCGTTTGACCAATATCCTGAAATTAACTATAAAATTAATTAACAGTGATTTGGAAATTTAAAATTTATAATTTGCTCAATAAAAGAAGCCAAGCCTTAATTTTAAAAACCAAAGCCCTTATAGACAAAGAGGTTCGATTTATTGGTCAAGTGCCTAAAACAAAAACCTTATTTTCCATAAATTTATTTTTTAGCTGTAAATAGCAAGGAGTGATTGCAGGAAAATACTTATAATTCACTATAATAAGATCGGGGAATATTTTACCTTTCATTGAGGTAATGACCCATAGATAAAATGCGTATGAGTTCTGCTGAAGAAAAATTAAAAGAACGGGTAAAGGAACTGAGTTGTTTATATGAGATTTCTTCGCTTTTTCAAAAAATGAACGGAAAAAATCCTGAAAAATTACTGCAACGGGTGGCTCAGGCGGTCAAAAATGCCTGGCGTTTTTCTAAAGATGCATCCGTCGTTATTGAGCTGAAAGATTTTGATTTAGAAAACAGGCCTTTGCCGCAAAAAACCGTGAGCCAAAAAAGCGCTATTGAAAATTCCCTAAAATCTTATGGCAGCATCAGCGTTCATTATCCTTCGCCAAAATTTAAAGAAACTGATTTTCTCAAGGAAGAACAAGAACTTTTGAACAAGGTTGCCTTTGAGATCGGTTCTTATTTTGAAAAAAAAGAACAGCAAAAGAAACAAGATCTTTTAAAACGCAGTGCCGAACGCAATGACCGTTTGACAATTCTGGGCGAAATCACCGCCGGTATAGCTCACGAACTGAACACTCCTTTAGGGAATATTTTAGGCTTTACGGAACTCATCAGCGAGCAGACCACCGATCAATCCATTAAACGCGATAGTCAAAAAATTAAAGAAGCTGCCATTTTTTCTAGGGAAGTCGTTAAGAAACTTATGTTTTTTGCCTGCGAAATGCCCCAAAATAAAGAAGAAATTAAAATCAAACCTGTCGTGGAACAAGCCTTGAGTTTACTGGGACAAAGTTTTAAAAAAGCAGATATAAAAGTCGAGCTGATAAGTAAAGATGACGAAATAGAAGCCCAAATCGATAGCATTCAGCTCACACAGGTTTTGTTTAATTTATTGATCAATGCCATTTATGCCTCGCCAAAGGGCAGTAAAATCACGTGCACTTTATATCACGATGAAGGGATGTTCTATATTGATGTGGCCGATCGTGGTTCAGGTATCGACAGTGAAAACAAAACCAAGATATTCGAACCTTTTTTCTCGACCAAACCCGTTGGGGAAGGATCTGGATTAGGATTGAGTGTCGTTCACGGTATTGTCAAAAGCCATAAAGGCTTAATAGGGTTTAAAAATAATTCACCTCACGGAACTGTTTTTCAAATCAGTATTCCAAAAAAAGCTGGTATATGAGTTTAAAAAAGGAAAACATCCTCATTGTCGATGATAACTATGATATGCTGGAAGTGGTTCAACGCAACCTCAAGGCAATGAACTTTCATACTTATAAAGCAGCTTCGGTAACCGAGGCATTGGAAATTTTAAAATTTTCTGCCATCGATCTATTGATAACCGATTTGCAAATGCCGGAGACCAGTGGAATGGAGCTGCTCAAATATGCCGAGGAACATTATCACTATATGCCAAAGCTTGTCATTACCGGTTTTCCATCGGTAAACAGTGCTGTTTCCGCTATTAAATCTGGTGCTACCGATTATTTGGTAAAACCTTTTACCAATGCGGAATTAAAAAGCGCAGTCAAAAAATCGCTTAAAAATAAAAAGGCAAGTCCTCTGCGCCCTGGAAATAAAGCGAAGCAAGAATTTTTAGCTCGTAATATTTACGCTGGGATAATCGGCAAATCCGTTAAAGTAGCCGAATTGATTGAACTTATAGACCGCGTAAAAAACAACCGAGCAACCATTTTAATTCAAGGCGAGAGCGGCACAGGGAAAGAGCTGATTGCCCGTGCAATTCATTATAAAGGGTCTTTTGCCGCAAATCCTTTTATAGCGGTCAATTGTGGCGCAATCCCTGAAAACTTATTGGAATCCGAATTATTTGGTTACGTCAAAGGCGCCTTTACCGGAGCTAATCAAAACAAGGAAGGCTTTTTTCAAGCCGCAAACTCAGGAACGGTTTTCCTCGATGAAATCGGTGCTGCCCCGGCCTCTGTGCAGGTGCGTTTATTGAGGGTTTTACAGGAAAAGGAAATTATTAAAGTGGGCGCCACAAAACCAGAAAAAATACAGGTGCGTGTCATTGCGGCTACTAATGAAAACCTTTTTAAACAAGTCCAGCAACAGACCTTTCGTGAAGATTTATACTACCGTTTGAATGTGGTGGATATTGACGTTCCCCCTTTACACGAGCGCAAACAAGACATCCCTCTTCTTTGCAACAGTTTCTTGAGGAAATATGCCCAGGAATATGGCAAAGCAGAGCTCACTCTCACGGAAGAGGTTTTTAGCGTTTTTCAACGTTATTCCTGGCCGGGAAACATCAGGGAACTCGAGAATTGCATTCAAAAATTAACGATAATGAATGAAGGAAAAGTGGGAATAGAAAAACTTCCAGAGCATTTGAAATATCAGATCGAGACCGGTCCGGAAGAAATCTTTCCGTTAGAAGAAATGGAAAAAAGATATATCAAAAAAGTGCTGGCTTCGGTAGATGGCAATAAAACAAAAGCGGCTAAATTATTGGATATAGACCGCAAAACCTTACGTACAAAATTAAATTGAATTTTCTTTGAAGTTTTTATGCATTATAAGTTTTAACCTCAAAAAAACGACCGGTTCATTCTTCTCCTATCGGAACATAATTACCCGGCCCCTTAAATTCAAAATAAAAAATTTAAAATTTTAAAAATCTATAAATCAAATACTTATAACAAATCGGCGCATTTTAAATTGAAATGGTATGAGACTTGCTTTTAAGGACATAAATATTTGGCTTATGAAAAGCAATGAAATTTAAAAAGAACAAAAAGTTAAAATGGGATCACAAATGGAGACAATATCTACTGGATTATGTGTAAATTGTCAAAATGTACCCGTTTGCGTTTGGAAACAAAATAATAAACTTTTTTGCGAAAATCATCAATAATAAATTATGAGCACAATTCAAGACAAGAAACCGAAATCCATGTATGAAAACGTCATGCAACAATACAATGAGGTTGCTGACAAAATGGATTTGAATGAGAATATCAGAAAAATTCTCGGTATCACAAACAACGAAATCACTATTAATTTTCCGGTCAAAATGGATAATGGTGAAGTCAAAATTTTCACGGGCTATCGTGTGCAACACAACAATGCATTAGGCCCATATAAAGGTGGATTGCGATATCACCCCACAATCAGCGTTTCAGACTCACGGGCTTTAGCGATGTGGATGACCTGGAAAACCTCTTTGGCCGGGTTGCCTTTTGGCGGCGCTAAGGGAGGTATTGAATTAGATCCAAGGGACTATTCCATCGACGAACTGGAGCGCATCACCCGAAGGTTGACTTTTGCATTGGGCGAAAATATCGGGCCAAACAGGGATATCCCTGCGCCAGATATGAACACCAATGCGCAAACAATGGCGTGGATTTTAGATACATATATGTCAACAAAATCTACTTCAGAACGTTCCCAAAACCAAAATGTAGTTACAGGAAAGCCAGTTGGTTCCGGTGGTTTAGAAGGCCGCGACCGCGCAACAGGTTTTGGGGTTTACCTTTCTGTCAAGCTCCTTCTGGAACACCGTGGCGAAAGCCTGAAAGATAAATCCTTTATCGTGCAAGGCTTTGGAAATGTCGGTCAATGGCTGTCCCATTTCATGGTTAAAGATGGAGCAAAACTTTTAGCCGTTCAGGATGCCCACGCCACCTTAAAAAATGAAAATGGCATTGATGTCGAAAAACTGATCGAGCACACGAAACCGAGAAAAGGATCCATTAAAGAATTTGACGGCGCAGAAGAAATCAATCCAGATGAATTTTTTGGACTTGACTGTGATGTTGTTGTTCCTGCTGCATTAGGCAATCAAATTGACGAGGAGAATGCCGGCGATATCAAAGCGAGTATTATTGCCGAAGGCGCAAACGGACCTGTTACCACTGAAGGAGAAAAAATCTTACTGGAAAATGGAGTGACCATTATTCCTGATATTCTCTGTAATTCCGGTGGGGTTATTGGAAGTTATTTCGAATGGCTGCAAAACAGGAGTGGAGAACTCTGGCAATTAGAAGAAGTAATGGAAAAAATCGAGAAAAAATATTCCGGAAACTTCAAAAGAGTTGCCAAAGCGGTAGAGGAACATCAAACCGACTGGAGGACCGCCTCTTATATTCTGGCCATTTCAAGAATAGAAACGACCTATAGGTCACGTGGGATTTTCCCATAACTTAAATGGAATAAGGTGTAGTCTGAAGGATGATTTTTTAAGTCAAATCCGCAACTGATTAAAGTAAAGTTCTGCGAGATTCCAAACTTCGGACTGCACCTAATTTATTAATTCTTACAATTCAAAAGACTGTTTTTTATTCCCACTTTCCAATAAATTATAAGTTCAACTTTTTAGATAAAATGCTTATACCGAATGTGAGTTTTAATGTCGCATAAATGCTTCTTAAAATCTACTTCGACATCATAAAAGTAAAATAGTATTACTTATGAATAATTCAAATGAAATAAAGACACATTACCGCGATGAGGAAATCCTCATAATAACGCTCAATCAAGAATTGGAAGATTGGAAAAAGCAACTTCTTTTTATTGAAAAGGAACTTTTGTTTTTAACTAATTTACTCAATTCCATCTCACCAAAGCAAAAGGAATCTTCAGAAAAAATAAAGGATTTTCACAACACCTTAACAGAAAACACTAAAATCAATACGTTTTTTATTGATAGAACAACAAACTTCAGTAATAAAACAATGGAAATCAGGGAGTGTGAGGATGTGGATTGTGAAACTTATTTTTTTAATGAACATTTTGAATTTCATAATAAATTAGCCACCCACCTCGATAAAATAAGGGATCTAAAAGTCAACATTTTTGATTTTTATGAAGCGCATAATTCTTGAAAAAAAATAATCGGTAGTTTTATGTTTTTTCCGGCAAAAAATTGACATATAGATTAGACGATAAAAAGTCTTGAAAACTCAATTAATCTGAATACAGAGATTTTATTTTGTATTTGACATTCTTTCTTTTGGATGCTATGAAAAAAATGAGGCTGCAAGTGCTATTAATATTTTTGTTATTCACTTAAATTGACTAACAAAAATTCAGGATCAGGTTTTAAAAAAACAGGAATTCCTTCAATTAAAGCTTGCATTAAATCGCACAAAAATTGATAATTTGAACCTTTCCGGCATTTTCATTTAATAAAATCTGCACGTCATTAAAGTAATAAAAGGAAATTTTATTTCCTTTTTCTTATCCGATAAAAAACTACTTTACCCCTACCCTTTTTCCTGTTTACAGCTTATTATTGAAATGGCCATGTTGAAAATAAACATGTCTCATCATCCAGAACTTATACCGAATGTGATTTTTAATGTCGCATAAATGCTTCTTATACCAACAGCTCTAAATTGTTTAAAAATTAGTGGTATAATGCCGAGAGACTATAAAAGAGTTGAAACTTAATAGGTTAGTCGATTCGGAAATAAAATCTACCTCGGCAGAATACCTTTACGGAAATTCTATTGTGGCATTATATAAATTAATTGGCATTAAAAATCACACCTTCTAAGAAGGTGGCTTTTGATTGCCCCCAAAGGGGGCCTGCAAACGTTGTTTCGTTTTATTGAATTTTTTGAACAAAGGGCACGAAAAAATATCAAACGTGAAAAAGGCATAGCCATCAGAACATTACCACCTGCAAAGCAGGTGGGTTTTCAAGATAAATTAAAATAATAGAACAGATTATTCTTCGGTTTTCAAAGCAAATGCAAAACCATTTCAATTATTAAAAAAGGAATTTTAATGAGTCTCGTTGCCCTTGTAATCGGAACGAGTTCTTGTGTATCAAAAAAGAAGTTTACTGAAGTAAAAACCGAATTGGACGATACAAAAGTTGAGCTGTTAAAAACTCGTGTAGCTAAAGAAAAATACAAAGACAAGTATTCAAAAATTGAAGGTAAAGTCAATGACTATTACTCAAAAATAAGTTCGCTTCAAGAAGAGAATAGCAACAAACTGGAAATGGTGGAAGGTGTGGCAGCCGTGTCTGAAAATGACAAAAAAGCAATGCGAAAAACGCTAAAAAATGTCGATCCGAAAAAACTTGCCCAAGCCAAAACCCTCGGTGATTCCATTGACCTCGCAGTGAGCCATAATTTAACGAAATCACTGAATGAAGATGGCACAGATGGCATCGATATCAACGTCGATCAAACGGTGGTGCACATCACGGTTTCTGATAAATTATTGTTCAGAAGCGGAAGTTCATGGGTGTCCCCGAAAGCCAATACCCTTTTGAAGAAAATCGCGAAAATCGTAAATTCTGAACCGGCTATTGAAATCTTGGTCGAAGGCCACACGGACGATCAAACAATGGTTAAAGAATCATACTTGAAGATAATTGGGATTTGAGTGTGCGCCGTGCAACGTCGATTGTCAGGATTTTGCAAGATAAATATAATGTCGATGGCAAGCAACTTATCGCCGCTGGGCGAAGCAAATACCAGCCTCTGGCCGATAATTCAACACGCGATGGACGGGGAAAAAACAGGCGCACAAAGATCATCATCCTTCCCAATCTCAATAAATTTTTGGCGATGTTAGATGAGACCAAATAATGCTCAATGTTAAGCTGATCAATTAAATTTAAAAAAACCCATTGGCAATGTGCCTTTGGGTTTTTTATTTTTAACAGTTTATTTATAAAACTTATCCCATATTCTTTTACATTTGTACCTACAAATTTTATCACTACAAATGAAAGTCGAAGACCGCATAAAATCCACCAAAGCATTGAGCGCCTCAAAAAAGGCGGTTATCAATCTACTGCTCAGTGGTAATTTGGTGAGCAATGAAATGCGTGAAGCTTTAAAACCTTTTGGGCTGAGTTTACCGCAGTTTAATGTCCTTAGGATTTTACGCGGCCAGCACGGCAAAGCGGCCAATTTAAAAACGGTTCAGGAACGAATGGTTCACCAATCGAGTAACACCACCCGCATTGTCGATAAGTTGGTCGAAAAAAAATTAGCTGTACGCTGCGTGTGCCCTGAAAACCGCAGGAAAATTGAAATGAAAATCAATGAAAGTGGTTTGAGCCTGCTCAAAAGATTAGATTCCAAAGTCGAACAGGCCGAGGGGAATATTGTGCGCGATTTAGATGAAAAAGAACAAAAGACTTTAAATACTTTATTGGAAAAATTACTTAACGATTAATATAAAAGACTATGAACCAACACTTGGAAAATCTAAATTGGCGTTATGCCACAAAAAGTTTTACCGATCAGGAAATCAGCGATGAGGATTTGCAGAACTTGCTGGATTCCGTTCAGCTTTCGGCCTCTTCTTATGGTTTGCAGCCTTATAAAGTGGCCGTGGTGAGTGATCCCAAAATCAAAAAGCAATTGCGCGAAGCTGGGTTCAATCAACCTCAAATCACAGAATGTTCACACCTTTTTGTATTTGCAGGGTTTAACGAAGTGACAGCGGACTATTTAGAGAGTTATATCAAAAACACCAGTAAAACACGTGGTATTCCGGTTGAAGAACTTTCTGGAATGCGCGATGCGATTACAAACACGACTTTGCAATTTCCGCAGGAAAAACAGCAAAGTTGGTCGGCACACCAAGCTTATCTCGCACTCGGCTTTTTATTGAACGCCGCGGCAACTTATCATATCGATGTTTGCCCAATGGAAGGTTTTGAAAATGACAAGTTTGATGAAATTTTGGGCTTAAAAGAACAGGGTGTAAGTTCTGCCGCTATTGCAGCCGTCGGTTATCGCAGTGAGGATGATAAATTACAAGGAATGAAGAAAGTACGAAAATCACAGAAAGATTTATTTTTAAAATATTAATTTTATTCCGGTTACTGCATTTATTTCAACAATCGGTAACCGGTTTTTATTTCAAATACTATGGAAAAACAAGCAATTAATACTGAGAAAAGTACCGTAAAATGGATTGGAAAAAAAATCAGCGGTGCCCATTCTGGGAAAATTTCCTTGAAAGATGGTGGACTGGATTTTGAAGATAATAAACTTACCGGTGGTCGTTTTACGATGGATATGACTACTATTGGCGTAGAAGATGTTGAAGGTAAAACAAAGGAAAAATTTGAAGGCCATCTAAAATCTGAAGATTTCTTTGATGTCGAAAATTATCCCACTTCAAAATTGACTATTAAACAAATTGCCAAAAAACCGGGCGGATATGGCATTGCAGCCGATCTAAAGATAAAAGACACGATAAAAACAGTAACTTTTGATTTAACGGTTGATGAAAAAGAAAAATTGGCGGAAGCTGATTTGGTAATCGACCGCACGCAATATGACATCAAATTCGGTTCAGGGAATTTCTTTGATGATTTGGGTGAAGCGCTGATCTATGATGATTTTCAGCTTAACGTAAAATTAAGCTACTAATCTTGTTTAAATATAAAATCAAATTATATATTTGCAACAGATGAAAATAGTTGCACAAAATATCTGGTGGTGGTTTAATTTACGTCAAAAATCGTGAACTAGCCCCTGCTTATCTTAAATTATATAAAGGCTTGTCAATCACGACAAGCCTTTTTTTTGTTTAAAACCCTAGCTCAAATTTATGTATTCTTTAAAAACCAAGTCAAAAAAAATCATTGCCGACACGATTACGCCGGTGAGTATTTATTTGAAATTGCGCGATGAATTCCCGCATTCCCTGTTATTGGAAAGCAGTGGTTATCACGCGCAGAACAATAGTTTTTCTTATATCTGCTGTAACCCGATTGCTTCCATCAAAGCTGAAAAAGGCGTTTTGTCAACCGAATTTCCCGATGGTCAGAAAAGCGGGATGACGATCGATGACTCAATCGATATTCCCGCTGAAATTCAAAATTTTGCGCGTCAATTCAAGGCTGAAAAGAACGATTTCAAATTCGTTAGCACTGGTCTTTTTGGGTTTACGGGTTATGACGCCTTGAAATATTTTGAAGATATTACTATTTCAGAAAAGGAAAATAATCTCAACATCCCTGATTTTTATTATGCGGTTTACCAAAACATTATCGCCATCAATCACTTTAATAATGAGGCCTATGTTTTCTCGCATACTTATAAACAGGAGGATAATTTAGAGCGCGTTCTCGCTTTGCTTAAAACAAGGAATTTTGCGGAATTCAATTTTGAAACCGATGGCGAAATCTCTTCCAGCATCAGCGATGAAAATTATATGGAAAACGTCAAAAAAGCCAAAGAGCACTGCGCGCGCGGCGATGTTTTTCAACTGGTACTTTCAATGCGCTTTTCGCAAAATTTTAAGGGCGATGAATTCAATGTTTATCGGGCGCTGCGCAGTGTCAACCCTTCCCCTTATTTGTTTTATTTTGACTATGGTGATTTTAAAATTTTCGGCAGTTCACCGGAAGCGCAATTTGTGGTTGAAGAGGATTTAGCTGAAATCCACCCTATTGCAGGAACGATCAAACGCACCGGTGATGATGAGCGCGACGCCGCCCTGGCCCGCCAACTGGCAGAAGATCCCAAAGAAAACTCTGAACACGTGATGCTGGTTGACCTCGCCAGAAATGATCTGAGCCGCAATTGCACGGATGTCAGCGTCGAGACCTATCGCGAAATCCAGTTTTTTTCGCACGTAATCCACCTCGTGAGTAAAGTCACCGGCAAAAAGAAACCCGGCACCGAAACTATGCAACTCGTCGCCGACACTTTCCCGGCGGGCACCTTGAGCGGCGCACCAAAATTTAAAGCCATGGAACTCATTGAAAAATATGAAAGCATCAACCGCAGTTTTTATGCCGGGGCAATCGGCGTGATGGATTTTGAAGGCAATTTTAACCACGCGATTATGATCCGTACTTTTTTAAGTAAAAACCACCAATTGCACTGGCAGGCCGGCGCCGGAATTGTCACCGGTTCACAACCCGAGAATGAATTGCAGGAAGTTTATAATAAATTAGGTGCTTTGACAAAAGCCCTTGAAATTGCTAAAGACATATAATTATGAAAGAGATATTAGTCATCGATAATTACGACAGCTTCGTCTATAATTTAGTTCATTATTTAGAGGATTTTGGATGCCGCGTTACGGTGAAAAGAAACACTGAAATCAGTCTGGAAGCCGTTGAAAATTTTGACCGCATCGTGCTTTCCCCAGGTCCGGGAATTCCCTCGGAAGCCGGTATTTTAAATGAGTTGGTCAAAAAATATGCTGCATCTAAGAATATCTTGGGCGTCTGTCTGGGCCAGCAGTCCATCGGCGAAGTTTTTGGCGCAAAGCTCACAAACCTCAACCAGGTTTTTCACGGTGTGGCCACAGAGATAAAAATCAACGAAAACGACGATTCCATTTTTAAAGGCCTGCCAAAAAAACTGGAAGTGGGGCGTTATCATTCCTGGATCATTCAGGATTTGCCCGATACATTGATCCCGACTTCTTATGATGAAAACGGGGAAGTGATGTCGCTGCGGCACCGCGATTTTAATGTGCACGCCGTTCAATTTCACCCAGAATCCGTGCTTACGCCGGAAGGCAAGCAAATGTTGAAAAATTGGGTAGAAATTCCGGTGAAAAATGAAAAGCAAGTTCCCGTGAAATAGAAAAAAAATTTGATCGAAAGTTTTTTATTCTATCCTGCAAGGTTTCAAAAACCTTGTAGGTATTTTTAAAGTGTACTAATAGGTATAAAAAAGATCCCCGCAAGCAATTCGGGGCGGGCAATGCAGGAAATAAAAGCTTACTTATTGTCAAATAATTATATATAAAAATCAAATTTTTATGCATTTACCGAATGATTAAAGTTTAAATCCGTGGACAGGTTTGAAAATATAAGGCTCAAGTTTAGAGTTGCCTTGAAAATACAAAATTGGCTAACTTTTCCGCCTCGGCGGATCGGGATACCTGCCTGCCGGCAGGCAGGGGATGACTTTATAATTTTATTTTCATCCCCATCCTAAATCCCTGCCTGTCCGGTAGGCAGGCTTCTTCGCCGCGGCGAAAAGCACTTTAAAAGAACAACGCAAAGCTAAACGACAGCTAAACATAAATAATAGAGACTTAATGTTTTATCAATCAAATAAAGGTATAAATTTTTACCGATTTTTTTGGATAAGTATTTTGCGTTAGGGATTAGTGGCCGCTTTTTATTTAAAAGAGTTGAGCCACTGAGGGCTTCGCCGTTGCAGTGGAAATCCTTTTTGTGAGGAACGAGCAAAAAGATTGAAACGGAAAGCCTGCCTATGCCGGCAGGCAGGCCCGACCCCAATCCTGCGATTTTTCTTCGCAGGATTGGGGGAACGCCCAAAAAAACACCTCTAAATTTTTTAAAAACAATAAAATGAAAAGCATACTTAATAAATTGACGCATCACGAGATTTTGAGCAAAGATGAAGCTGAAGATGCCCTGATGGAAATTTCTAAAGGCGAGGCAAACCACAGTCAGATTGCGGCTTTCCTTACTGTTTTTATGATGCGCAGCATCCGCATTGAAGAATTGGAAGGCTTTCGCGATGCCTTGTTAAAATTGGCCGTTTCCATTGATCTTTCGGCATACAACCCAATCGATTTATGCGGGACCGGCGGCGATGGAAAAAACACCTTTAATATTTCAACCCTCGCTTCTTTTATTACCGCCGGCGCTGGCGTGAATGTGACTAAACACGGCAATTATAGCGTTTCTTCGGTGAGCGGAAGCAGCAATGTTCTGGAAAACCTGGGCGTGAAATTCTCTACCGATCAAAGCTTTTTAGAGACCTGTTTAGAAAAAGCGGGGATTTGTGTCTTGCACGCGCCGCTTTTTCACCCGGCGATGAAATTTGTCGCGCCCGTGCGAAAAGACCTGGCCGTCAAAACATTTTTCAATATGCTCGGGCCAATGGTGAACCCGGCAAAACCGACAAATCAAATGGTGGGCGTTTATAGTCTGGAATTAGCGCGGAAATACAGCTATCTCTATCAAAACACGACTAAAAATTTTGCCATTGTTCACGCCTTGGACGGTTATGATGAAATTTCACTGACGGGCGATGCCAAAGTTATGGGCAACAGGATAAATACAGTTTTAAAACCTAAGGATTTTGAAGCTGAAAAAATCAATCCGCAGGAAATTTATGGTGGTGAAACCAAAGAAAAAGCGACGCAAATTTTTCAAGATATACTGAATGGAAAAGGCACCCAAGCTCAAAATAAGGTTGTTTGTGCCAATGCTGCTTTGGCAATTTCCACGGCAAAAAAAATAAACCTCAAAGAAGCTCTGCCGCTTGCTGAGGAATCCTTAAAAAGCGGAAAGGCCTTAAAAAAATTAGAAACCCTTCAAAAACTCAGTGCACAATGACATCTATTTTAGACAAAATCAAAACCCAAAAGAAAGTCGAAGTTGAGCTCAAAAAACAATTATTCCCACTTCCAATGTTGACCGATTCCCCATTTTTTGAACGCGACTGTTTATCACTTAGCAAGAGTTTAAAAAACAGTTCAACGGGCATTATCGCTGAACACAAAAGGCGTTCGCCATCTAAGAATAACATCAACCAGAAATTGCATTGCAACGAGGTGGTTCAGGCTTATGAAAGAGCTGGCGCTTCAAGCTGTTCTGTATTGACCGACACCAGTTTTTTTGGCGGGTCACTGGAAGATTTGCAATTTGCCAGGGCTTCGGTAGATCTTCCGATTTTGAGGAAAGATTTTATCATCGATGAATACCAGATTCTCGAAGCCAAGGCCAACGGTGCCGATGCAATTTTGTTGATTGCCGCGATTTTAGAGCCCAAAACAATTAAAATGTTTTCACGGGTCGCCGGTGAATTAGGTTTGGAAGTTTTGCTGGAAGTTCACAATGAAAAGGAACTTGAAGATAACCTGAATGCGGAAGTCCAACTTATTGGCGTGAACAACCGCGATTTAAAAACCTTTAAAGTGTCACTGGAAACCAGTCAAAAATTGGCCGATAAAATTCCCGGTGATATCGTAAAAATAAGCGAAAGCGGATTAAAAACAGCGGAAGATATTTTGCAGTTGAGAGAATTTGGTTACCGTGGTTTTCTCATCGGTGAGCGGTTTATGAAAACCGATGATCCCGGGAAAAGCGCTAGTGAGTTGATTGAAAAGTTATCCTACAAGCACGCCTGAGGGACGGTTGGGGTTTTGGAAAACTTGCGGGTAACCCCCTGGCCCCTGGCCCCCTAGAAGGGGGGAATTGGGAAATTCTTCTATAGAAGTTTGAAGGATTAACCCCCTGGCCCCCTACGAGGGGGGATTGGAAAATACAGGTTTTGAACTTATTTGGAATTTTGATGTTTTTGAGGTCGAAAAAAGATTTTGGATAACCCCCTGGCCCCCTACGAGGGAGAATTTGAAAATTTCCTTAAAAAGAATTAGGGTTTAGCAAACTTTCTGCATCTATAAAAGAGCAACTCAAGAAGTCCCCACCGCAGTGGGGATTTAGGGGTTCAAGCATTAAATAAAATTAGTAAAAATAATGGTCAAAATGGAAGAACAGAAAAAATCAAACGAAGCAAAAGTTTCTTTCCGCCGCGGCGGAGAAGGATTTAGGATGAAGCTGAAAATTTGCGGGATGAAAAATCCAGAAAATATTAGGGAAGTAGCTGAACTTCGGCCCGATTATATGGGCTTTATTTTCTATGAGAAATCACCGCGGTTTGTTGAAGACGAAATTCCGGTAATTGACAAATCCATTAGAAAAACCGGGGTTTTTGTCAATGCCAGTTTAGATTTTATCCGTCAAAAGATAGAAGCTTATGATTTAAAAGCAGTTCAACTGCACGGACAGGAAAGCCCTGAATTTTGTCAAAAACTGAAAAGTGAATTTTCCGTGGAAATCATCAAAGCGTTTTCAATTCAGGACACTTTTGATTTTTCAGAATTAGAAATTTATTTACCGGTCGTCGATTTTTTTCTCTTTGACACCAAAGGAAAACGGCCCGGCGGAAATGGAATAAGCTTTAATTGGGAAATTTTAGAGCAGTATTCCTTTCAAAAACCATTTTTTCTGAGCGGTGGAATTGGTTTGGATGAGCTTAACGCCATTAGAACTTTTCAACAGAAAAACCTTCCGCTCTACGGGATTGACATAAACAGTAAATTTGAAACTGAACCGGGACAAAAAAACAGTGAAACAATTAAAGGGTTTAAAAAACAGTTAATTTGATAACCGATTAGACCTTACAGGTTTTTGTAGGGCGTGTTAAAAAACCTGTCAGGTCTGGTTGTCAATTGTAAAAAGCAAACATTAAATCAACACAAAGCCTAATTAAAACATCAAACAAAATGAGCTATCACATCGATAAAAATGGATTTTACGGGAAGTTTGGCGGCGCGTTCATTCCAGAAATGTTGCAGCCAAATGTTCAGGAACTCAACGACAATTACCGGGAAATAATCAACAGCAAATCTTTTAAAAAAGAATTCAATCAGTTACTGCGTGATTATGTGGGACGCCCCACCCCACTCTATTTTGCCAAACGCTTGAGCCGGGAATACAACACAAAAATTTATTTAAAACGCGAAGATCTGTGCCACACCGGCGCGCATAAAGTCAATAATACCGTTGGTCAGATTTTACTGGCCAAGCGTCTGGGAAAAAAACGTATTATTGCCGAAACCGGCGCCGGTCAACATGGCGTGGCCACGGCCACAGTTTGTGCGTTAATGGGAATCCCGTGTAAAATTTATATGGGTGAAATCGATATTCACCGTCAGGCGCCAAATGTCGCGCGGATGAAAATGCTGGGCGCAGAAGTCGTTCCATCGGTTTCTGGCAGCAAAACCCTGAAAGATGCCACAAACGACGCGATCAGAAGCTGGATCAACAATCCTGAAGACACGCATTATATCATCGGGTCGGTTGTGGGGCCGCATCCTTATCCGGACTTGGTGGCGCGCCTGCAAAGCGTCATTTCTGAAGAAATCAAAACACAATTGCACCACAAAGAAAATAGGGGAAATCCGGATTATGTCATCGCTTGCGTGGGCGGTGGAAGCAATGCCGCCGGTGCTTATTATCATTTTTTAGATAATGAAAACGTGCGCCTCATCGCCGCCGAAGCATCTGGAAAAGGAATTGATAGCGGCAAAAGTGCGGCAACCTCAAAACTGGGGAAAACCGGAATCGTGCACGGTAGTAAAACTTTATTGATGCAAAGCAAAGACGGCCAAATCACTGAGCCTTATTCCATTTCCGCAGGTTTGGATTATCCCGGCGTCGGGCCTTTGCACGCCCATCTTTTTGAATCTAAACGTGCAGAATTCCTCTCGGTCACCGACGATGAAGCGATGATTGCCGGACGCAAATTAGCGGAACTCGAAGGCATAATCCCAGCCATCGAAACCGCACACTCTTTGGCCGTTTTTGAGCAGAAAAAATTTAAAAAAGACGATGTCTGTGTAGTGAATTTATCGGGACGCGGTGATAAAGATTTAGAAACTTATATTGATTATTTTGAATTATAAGTTAAAATATACGAGGTACGATATACGATATGGGATATACGATATGGGATATACGATATTTGAAGGACGAATTGTGAAGGTTGATATATGATATACGATTTAGGATATGCGAAAGACGATTTGATGATGACTTAGAATTGAGGAAAAATGATACTTCATATAAGAGTTGAGTTTAAAATTCTAATATGAAATTTTATTTATTAAATTTAATCACTTTTCTATGACAAATAGGAATTAAAATTAATTACTAATAATTTTTTAAACTCTTAAGTATGAAAGCGATAATGATTGACCGAACAAAAAAATTTGCTTTGAATTGCTGGATTCTATGCCAAAAACTCTCCTATTCCAGAGAATATAATGCTTATGTGAGGCAATTATTGAGATCATCAAGCTCAGTAGGTGCCAATTATCGTGCGGCTCAACGTGCAAAATCAAATGCCGATTTCATTAACAAACTTAAAATAGTCGAGGAAGAGGCTGATGAAAGTCAATATTTTTTAGAATTATTGGAAGAGATAACCAAATATGACCCCCCCCCTGAGAATATCAAAAACTTAATTAGTGAAGCCGATGAAATTGTGTCAATCATAGTCGCTTCTATCAAAACCGCCAGGAAAAAAAAGTAAACATAAAACCAATTTATAATAACAGAATCCAATATCTAAAATCGTATTTCGACTATCGTACTTCCAAAATTTTATTTCGTAAATCAAATATCGAACATCGTACTTCATACATCTTAAATCAAATATCGAATATCGTAACTCATAAATCCTATGCATAAAATCACACAAAAACTTAAAGAAGACAAAAAAATACTTTCCATTTATTTCACGGCCGGTTATCCAGAGTTGGACGACACCGCAGAAGTGCTTCAGCAATTGGAAGATTCGGGGGTCGATTTGGTGGAAATCGGGTTGCCGTTCAGCGATCCGCTGGCCGACGGACCCACCATTCAAGCGAGCTCTAAAAAAGCTTTGGGAAACGGAATGACGAGCGAAAAGCTCTTTGAACAACTTAAAGACATTCGGGAATCGGTTTCCATTCCGCTGATTATTATGGGCTATTTTAATCCTATTTTTCAGTTTGGTGTGGAAAAATTTTGTGCCAAATGTGAGGAAGTTGGAATCGATGGTTTGATCATTCCCGACCTTCCCATCGAAATTTATAATGCAGAATACCGCGAAATTTTTAAGGCTTATGGCTTGCAAAACATTTTTCTCATCACCCCGCAAACTTCCGCAGAGCGCATCAAATTGATCGATAGTTCTTCAGAAGGCTTTATTTATATGGTGAGTTCCGCGAGCATCACAGGGTCTAAAAATAAATTTGGGACACTTCAGCAGGATTATTTTAAGCGCATAGATCAAATGAATTTAGAAAACCCGCAGTTGGTTGGTTTTGGCATCAGCGATACAGAGACCTTTCAACAGGCCACGCAATTTGCAAAGGGTGCCATCATCGGTTCGGCCTTTATTCGGCACCTGTCAAAAAACGGGGTTTGTGAAATTGATAAATTTGTCAAAAGCATCCGTGCTTAAGCTTTATAAGCCTTAGATTTGTTTGAAAATAATCTTTATGAAACGCATTCTTCCAGTAATCTTTCTATTGCTCACTGTCTTTGCTTACGCAGAAAACAAACATCCAAAACCTTTAAAAACTGAACACTTTCAAAATATTGAAAACGATACCGTTACAAAAATAATGATCCGGGCGCGGGCGAAAGACGCCAAGTTTATCGGAACGTCCATCGGCGGCGGAAAAGTCATTGTGCGCGATGCCGAAACCGGTGAAATTTTAGATCAAGGAATGCTGGCTGGAAGTACTGGAAATACTAAAGTATTGATGAAAACACCCAAAAAGCGTTTTATGCCATTAGCCGATAAAAACACAGCTGGTTTTTTGGCAAAATTAAATTTAATAAAACCGACTTTAATTTCCATTGAAATCCTTGCGCCTTTGAACCAACGCCAATCCAGGCTTGCCGTTTCAACTCAACAATGGGTTTTTCCTGGAACCGATATTCTTGGCGACGGGATTATCCTGAAAGTGCCTGGGTTTATCGTCGATATGACAAAACCCGGTCCGCACACAAGTTTTTCATCAGATGAAATGATTCCGGTGAGTGCTAATGTAATGATGATGTGTGGCTGCCCCATCAGACCTGACGGACTCTGGGATGCCAATGATTACAAGGTTTCAGTAGCAGTTTATCAAAAGGGCTCAAAAATCAAGGAAGTCCCCCTGAACTGGAAATCGACGAGTTTTTTTGCGGGGAAACTCAATTTACCTTCCGGACTTTATGAACTGAATTTAAAAGTCTTTGATTCCAAAACAGGGAATACCGGCTTGGATAAAACCAATATTATTGTGAAGTAAGAACATAAGCCTCAATTGAAAATTTCAAGTAAAAAAACCTGAAGATCATTGAAAATCTTCAGGTTCTATTTTCTCAAGAAAGATTTTGGTTTATTGGCGTTCCAAAGTTATTTTTGCTTGACCCCCTCCGTTTGTTTCATCCAGAGGTTGAGTTAAAACCATCGTGTTGTTATTATTTGAAAACGTAATTTCTACATTTTGGCTTTGGCTTTGACCATTTAAATTTAAGGTATAATTTGAATCATCAATTTTCCCCCATTGACCTTCCAGTAGATCGACACTTTCGCAAGAGGCGGGCTCATCAAGGTCTAATGTTACGCTTGAAAAAGTTAAAGAACCGTCTTCTTTAAAATTTGCAATGGGTTGTGGATCACATAGATCAGCCACGTTAATAGTATCTTCCACAGTTTCACCATCAAAATTCTCGTAAGGTAGTTTGTATTCAGTTTGATTCCAGTTTCCGACAATCAAGTCAGCCGAAGAAGATGGGCTATCATCATCGCTGCTACAAGCGTTAAAACTTAAGGCCACAAAAAAGACAGCTGCAAATTTCAATACATTTTTCATAATAGGTTTATTTTTATTTTTGGCAAACATAAAAAATGTTCGAGAAATAAGGTATCAAAAAAGGGATGCGTTTTTGTACTTAGTATAAGACCTGGACTAGAAATCTCTATTTCAAAAAATTAAAAAAAACGCTATTTTCACTTGCAGTAAAATCCAATTTGATAAAAATCATCTTTAGAATAATTCTGGATATGAGAATTATTAATATAATCAATTCCAAAACCGGGAATACCGGTCTAGATAGAACTAATATTATTGTTAGACAATCTTATTTCAACAAACGGATTGTCAATGGATATTTGACAGGTTTTCCGTCTTTAGCATTGATTCCCTGGATAATAGGAAAAACAATACCGATAATTCCGACGGCGATCAACACAATAATACCCACTAAAATAAATGTTAGAATTGTACCAACAGCGGCGTAAATAAACAGGCTTATCTGGAAATTTACAATTTCCTTTCCCTGTTCGTCCATCCCCTGAATTTCATCTTTTTTCATTTGCCATAAAATGATGGGCACGATAATTCCACCAAAACCGGTGAAATAATTGAGCAATTGGCTCAAGTGAGTCCACATTAAAGTTTGGCGGTCTTCTTTTAAGGGAACTGGTGGGGTTTGGGAGGAATAGTCGCTGTTAGTTTCCATTGATTCTAAAATTCTTTTTTTGATTGTTTTCTGCAAGGTACTATTTTTTTCGATTTTAACTACATGTTCTATTTTTCCAAGCATAATTAAAACACGCGTAAAGTTGAGTGGACTTTTGTAATTTTGCCCCATGCTATTAAATGAAACCATCGTCGCTTTGGCGACACCGTCTGGAAGTGGTGCGGTCGCCATTATCCGTGTTTCCGGCCCGGAAGCCATCGAATTTACCGCGCCCGTTTTTCAGGCGCGCAGTAAAGTCAGTTTGCAGGATCAAAAATCGCACACCTTGCAACTGGGAAACATAGTCGATAACAAGCGCATTATTGATGAGAGCTTGGTTTCTGTTTTTCACGGAAAACGCTCTTACACCGGCGAACCCACGGTGGAAATTTCCTGCCACGGCAGTCCGTTTATTCAGCAGGAAATTATTAATTTGATGCTGAAACAAGGCTGTCGGGCGGCAAAACCCGGGGAATTCACGATGCGCGCGTTCCTCAACGGAAAAATGGATTTGAGCCAGGCCGAGGCTGTCGCCGATCTCGTTGCCAGCGATAATGAAGCGGCGCATAAACTCGCGATGCAACAAATGCGCGGCGGCTTTGCGACAGAAATCCAGCAGCTTCGCGAAGAACTTTTGAATTTTGCTTCCCTGATTGAACTTGAACTCGATTTTTCAGAAGAAGATGTCGAGTTTGCCAACCGCGATCAGTTTCAGGAATTGATCGTTCGCATTCAAAAAACCCTGAACAAACTCATCGACTCTTTCGCCGTGGGCAATGTGATTAAAAAAGGAATTCCCGTGGCGATTGTGGGCGAACCCAATGTTGGGAAATCGACTTTGCTCAATGCTTTATTAAATGAAGACCGCGCGATTGTCAGTGAAATTGCTGGCACGACCCGAGATTCCATTGAAGATGAAATCGCGATCGGAGGCATAGGTTTCCGGTTTATCGACACAGCCGGAATTCGTGAAACCACCGATGAAATTGAAGGTTTGGGGATTAAAAAGACCTTTGAGAAAATTGAGAAATCGCAGATCGCATTATGCATAATCCCCCTAACCCCCGAAGGGGGAATTCCAGAGGGCACAAAAAATGGAGTCGAGAAGATTAAAAACCGCTTTCCGGATAAACCCTTACTGATAATCGTTAATAAAATTGATCAGCTTTCTGATAAACAAATAACCTCAATAAAAACAAACATCTCACCCTTTACAACTGACCACTCAACGCTTCAATTTATTTCAGCAAAAGATAAAACCGGTATTCAGGAATTGCAGGAAAAACTTTTGGAATTTGTCAACACTGGCGCCTTGCGAAATAACGACACCATCGTCACCAATTCCCGACATTATGATTCGCTTTTGAAAGCGCAGGCAGAAATCAACACTGTTCAGGAAGGCTTGAACGAGGGATTGACCGGAGATTTATTAGCCATCGACATCCGGCAGGCGCTGCATTATTTTGGTGAAATAACGGGGCAAGTATCTAACGATGAGATACTTGGTAATATATTTGCGAATTTTTGTATTGGGAAATAAAAGGTTTCTCGAATTCAACTCTTAACACGTGGAAGTTTTGGGAGTGAGCGAGGTACAGGAACAATAAATTTTCCAAAAGTTCGCTTCCCATGGCCGCAAAACAAAAATAAATGTCCAGAAAAAAAGCAAATAAAAAAAATCATCGAACTCCTTGAAATTTTTGGAGCCGACCTGCGGAAAAAACGGGAGGTCACCCATTGGTTTTATTTTAAAGAGCGTAAGGATTTGGAAAGGTTTGAAACATGCGCTTTTGAAATTGGTTTTCAAACCATGCAGAAAGAACTTCGCAAACGGAAAGGGCGCGACCAATTATTGCTCATAATTTATAGGATAGAAGACATCACTATAGATTCCATTGATTTTGACACCTCTGAATTTTTCCAACTTGCGGAAAAATTCAGTGGCACTTACGATGGTTGGGAGACTTCCATGGAAATTTAATCTTCTGTCGTGTTCCGCTTGTGCCTGGCCTACGCCATAAACTTTTGATGAAGGACAGTACAAATATTCAAAAACAATCCAAACAGAAAAAGAATATAACGCCATTATTGAACGGGTTGAAATGCTTTTGCAAAACCCAGACAATATCGAAAAGAAAGAAAAAATTATATTGAATGTGTATTGTCTGACCTCGTGCCCGATTATGAAGATCGCAATTTTCCGGTGAAAAGCCTTCCCTGTGTAGAAGTGATTAAATTGCATAAGGCTGAAATGAATCTAAATCAAAAGCGTCTATCAGAACTTTTGGTCGTAAGCCTGATAAGAATCGAGTATATTTTCTAATTCTTCTTTAATAAATTTGTCTTTTATTTCATACAAATTTGATATATTTGTGTATAATAGCGAACATTATGAATAGTCGTAAGCAAATCATACTCCCCCAACACCAAAATTTACTTGAGCAAATGGGGGAAAATTTTAAGTTGGCCCGCAAGCGCCGAAAGTTAACCGCAATTCAAGTGGCGGAACGGGCTGATATTTCCCGTTCTACGCTCTATTTAATCGAAAAAGGAGACCCGAGTGTAGCGATGGGCGCTTATTTTAAGGTCCTTCGCGTCCTGCGTTTGCAAAACGATATTATAAAATTTGCAGCTGATGACAAATTAGGGCGCAAGCTGCAAGATTTGGATTTATTATAAGGTAAATCATGAAAAAGGATACAACAAATATATTTGTCTTTGCAGATTGGAAAGGATTGGGTGGTCCGCAGTTAATGGGTGTTTTGTCAGCTCAACAAGCTAAGGGCCGTAAAGCCTTTAGTTTTAGCTATAATAAAGAATGGTTAAAACGCAAGGAGCGGTATTTATTGGATCCAGATATACAGTTCTTTTCAGGTGCCCAATATCCAGAGGACAAGGAAAACTTTGGCATTTTTTTAGATAGCATGCCCGATACATGGGGAAGAACTTTATTAAAACGCCGTGCTGCTCAATTGGCTTTACAAAAAAATGAAACACCTTCGGTCTTATACGATATCAACTTTCTCTTAGGGGTTTATGATAAAACAAGAATGGGAGCTCTCCGGTTTAAGCTGGATTTAGAAGATGATTTTCTGGACAACGACGACTATAATCCTACGCCTCCGTGGACTTCCATCAGAGTATTGCAAGCAGCCGCTCATAACCTACAAGACGATCAGACCGCAGCCGTAAAGAAATGGTTAGCCATATTAATGGCCCCGGGCTCATCTTTGGGAGGCGCAAGGCCTAAAGCCAATATTAGTGATAAAGATGATGGCCTTTGGATCGCTAAATTTCCTTCTAAAAACGATGCGATAGATAAAGGAGCTTGGGAATATTTAGCCTACGTGTTAGCCACAAAAGCTGGAATTGAAATGGCTCCCTGTAAGCTTGAAAAAGTAAGTGGTAAATACCATACATTTTTCACAAAGCGCTTTGACCGGGAAACAGGAGAGCGATTGCATTTTTCTTCTGCCATGACAATGACCGGAAACAACGAAGAAATCCTTAAAACAAAATCCGCGAGTTATCTGGACATCGTCGATTTTATCATCACTTTCGGTGTCAACGTAGAGCAAAACTTACATCAATTGTGGCGCCGGATTGTCTTTAATATTTGCATATCCAATACCGATGACCATTTACGAAATCACGGATTTATATTAACGCCCAAAGGTTGGATTTTATCACCGGCATACGATTTGAATCCATCCGTTAACAAAGAAGGTTTAGCCTTAAATATTGATGTCGATAATAATGCTTTAGAAATAGACCTGGCTAAAAACGTTGGAGAATACTTTCGTTTATCCTCAACGGATATGGACGAAATCTTAACCCAAGTGAAAGAAAGTGTCAGAAACTGGCGAGGCATAGCTGATAAAATAGGCATTCCCAGAGCGGAGCAAAAAGTAATGCAAACCGCATTTCGGGTGTGATGGGTAAATTTATTTGATGATGTGCTGGTTTGATAATGTGTTGATTTGACGATGAGCTGAGGATTTTAAAAGAGTTCGCGATGCAATCGCGAATGAGTGGTCATATGTTCATTTGTTGGTCATACAATGGGAGGCTATAATGATATTTTTTACCGCCACAAAAAGCTATTCTAAAAGAATCTTCCACTCTCATAATTTTAATTATTTTTGGTTTGCCGTGTTCAAGACTTAATTGATAAATCAAATAATACTAAATTATCAAATGCCTGTTTGTAAAAAATACTGGCTTTAGTTTTACCTTATAGCTGTATAGGTGAAATGGAGCTATCTGATTTTGAAGGGACTGAAAAACTGTGAACTAAACTGCCATCGGCTAAAGACCAATGGGTTTGAAGACGACTAAAGAGCAGCCATTTTGAAAAAGGACGCCATTATTGAACGGGTAGAAATGCTTCTGCAAAACCCCAACAACATCGAAAAACCTAAGCAAAAGATTATATTGAATTTACTTTTAGACCTCGTGGCCGATTATGAGGAACGCAATTACCCAGTAAAAAAACCTTCGCTTACCGAAGTCATCAAGTTTCGAATGGCTGAAATGAACCTAAATCAAAAGCGTCTATCAGAACTTTTGGGCGTAAGCACTTCACGCGTCAGTGAATATTTAAACGGTAAAAGTGAACCAACTTTAAAAATAGCCCTGATTATTAGCCAAAAATCAGGAATTGACGCGTCCATTGTTTTGGGGGTTTAACTTCTAATTCTAATTATTTCAAAACGGCTTCCTTACCATTTTGTACCTCAATTGTTTTTTAAAACTTTAAAACCAGCACGAATAAAGGTTTAGATTCAACTAATACATGTCAAGAAAAAAAGCAAATAAGAAAATCTTTGAAATCCTTGAGTTTTTTGGGGCTGACCTGCGCAAAAAACGGGAGGTCACCCATTGGTTTTATTTCAAAAACAGGGAAGATTTGAAAAAATTTGAAAAATATGCTTTTGAAATTGGTTTCAAAACCATGCACAAAGACCTGCGCAAAGAGAAGGGACAGAACGAATTATTGCTCATAATCTACAGGATAGAAGACATTAATATAGACTCCATTGATTTCGATACCTCTGAATTTTTTCAACTTGCAGAACAATTCAATGGCATTTACGATGGTTGGGAAACTTCTTTGTCAATATAATCCTCCAGCCTCAACGGTGTATTCGGCCATCGTGTTTACTTAACTACCATCGGTTGAAACCGGTGGGTTTTGATTCCGGCTGAAGCCGGTTAAAGAGCAACAACTTTGTAAGTTGAGAACTAATCACGAATCACTATTAACCAATAACTATTCTGGGGGCATACTAAAGTCTTCGCTTAAAGGTGAGGGATCCCTCCAGAATAATACATTAAAGCCCTCAAAAATCACTAAATATCTACACAGCAAAAACAAACTAAAATTGTAAAATCTGGCATTAATAATCAGATTATTTCCGATTACCCATAAAAAATATTACATTCCACTTATGAGTATTATTCACACGCTCGAACCAGAAAAACCGCTTGATATAGCAGAATTGAACAATTTTGCTTTCCAGCAAAAAAATGCAGTCGTGGAAGATCGCGGAGAAGGTGTTTTTTATTATTGGATAGATGGCGAATCAACCCGCGGATTTGATATTACTTTGGAAAATGGTAGTATGGAAATCCGGAACACCATTATGTCAAATTTCGATGATTACAACCTCACCAATGAATTGATCCGTCAAATCCAAAAAATGACCGGAGCACCTATTTATGATGAAGACGGAGCGGAAGTCAATTCACCTTTGTTCGATAACGCTTGGATAAGAGAACGCCAACAGCAAGATTGCGAGACGCTTCATATTATTTCTAATGACCACGGGGAAATTGCAATTTTCGGTCCTAAGCGAAAAGTCTTTTTTGGCCAAAACTCACATAAAAATTTTGAAAAACTCAACCCCGTGGATCGCGAGAAAAAAATGTTTGAACTCATTAAAAAAGTGAATTATAATATACCGGACTACGACTATGGAAACGTCCTGCAAACCACTATTTCCGGTGAAGAGAAAATACTGAAAGTTTTGACTAATTCCTGCGATTACATCGTGGATAAATACGATTACATACTCCTACACCGGGAACCTAAAAATCCTATTATCATTACCAATGAAATTCTAAATCAAATTTTGCCCGACAACTGGGAACTTGTAGATGAATTTACTATCGTAGCCCCAAGATTAAATTATAAAAGCTGGCAAAAATTATTGGCCGACGCTACATTCTTTGACCAATGGCAGTTCTTTGAAGAATCATCAACTTCTGAAGGTTAAGTTTGAAAAAACATACAATTTTTATCAACGGACAATTTTTTGGGAATTGAAATGATAATTGATTTAAAACTGAAATAATAATTAATCACAACACTCTCAGCGGTACGATAAAACCGAACCGCACCTCATTCCGGTTGTAGTCTGATTCATTAAACTGATTTTTGGAATATTCAGAATAATTGTAAAAACGGCCAATGTAAGCCACAAAGAAATTCAAATCTATATTGTCAAAGGGCCTGTAATAAATTGTGGGGATAACCCCATAACTCGTTCTCAAATGCCGGTCATCATTTCCAGTATCCTCAAAATCTTTAATGGACGCACTGCTGGTCATCAAAGTCAACAATCCTGAAAATTCAGGACTGAATTTGTATTCCCCGCGAAGCCAGTTTTCAATATAGGTTACTTTTTGGGCGATGCGGTCAGTACCAATAATTTCCGTCGCGACGCCTTTAGTATCAATTTGTTCTTCACTATAATCAAAATCGTACATCAATTTGAGCCGCTTGTTTTCATATTTATGGCCCAGAGTGAGAAATTTTGTGCCTTTGTCCTTGACTTCACGCGAATAACTGAAGCTATATCGGGTTTGAAATTTTCCATCAAAAAAATTACCGATCCATCGGCCCACAAAATCCACTGGCCATTTTGGTTCTTTGATATTTTCGGCCATATTATCACCATATTTATCGGCATATAAAATTGTGCGCGAATTCAAAACCTGAAACCCAAAAGTCTGACCTTCAGCAAAGGAATAATTGCCACCAACGCCAGTGACATAAGAAAGCGCATTATTCAGAATATCGTTATAAACCAAAACATCCAAAGCACTAAACCTGTATTGATAGCCACCAAAATAAGCACTTTGTTTACCAAATTGCAGATTCAAATCTGGTGTTGCCTTTACCTCAATATTTGCCAATTCAATATTATTGCCCAATAAATCGAGGCTTTGCAAATCTGTACTTTTATTGAACCTGTTCCTGAAATTCACGGTGACTTTATCATTAATATCCGAACGAATTGTCAGGGCGGTAAATCCATTTTGGAATTGAGTTCCCCTGTAATCACGGTTGTCGCCCTTCAAGGAATAAGAGCGAAAGGACATCCGCATATCCAGGGACATATAAATACTGTTCAGAAAATCTAATTTATTATCAGAAATTGAAGTCTTGGAAATACTATCTGAATTTTGAGAAAAACAAAACTGCGGTAAGATAACGACCGCCAAAACCACAAAAATATTTTTCATAACAGGACTTTTTAGTTAATAGTCATAAAAGTAGCATAATTCCGCTAAAATTTCTGTTTTTATTCCAAATAAAGACTTGGTTCCAATCCTTTCTTGGTTCTACCAAAATTATTGTGGAATTGCTGACTTAACAGGAAACATTTTCTGTCCAGAAAAAGTGAAAAAAGAACAACTGACATCCGGCTTTGGAAAAGTCAATTCTTTGGCAATACGGGTCGAAAAAGAAAGATTAATAGTGTTCCTAATTATAACCTCGTTTTTACTCCACCACTTCCCAATAAGCCTCAGTAAGTAATTTCACAGTCTCTTCCATTTCCTGCTGATTGAGGTGTGTAAAACCCAGCCTCAAAGCCGTTAGCTTTCGGTTTTGGTACAGGCAAATACCCGGCAATAACAATCCTTTTTCTCTTGATTTTTCTTGTAAATGAGCTAAAGAAAAAAAGTCTTTAAACCTAACCCAAAAAGCCAAACCTGAGGACGGAATCGTAAAAGTTATTTGGTTTTTAAAGTGCATATTGAGCAATTCAGCAAATATTTGTTTTTTCTCGCCAATTACTTTTTTGGACTTTCTTTGGTACCGGTGAATGTCTCCCTGGTGAATGATTTCTCCCAAAGCTTTTTGCATCATTAAATCTGGTTTACCAAAGATATTCAAATATTTTGCTCCTTCTCGCAACAGATCTTTTGGAGCAATCAAAAAATTCATTTGAAAACCGGGGTTCAAAAATCTTCCGAAAGCACCCACATAGATTATCCGATTTCCTCCGTTTTTCCTAAACAGAGAGTCTTTCTTGTTTTTTACCAATGAAAATTCAAAATCGGAATCATCCTCAATCACAATAAAATCGTACTGTTCTGCCAAATCCAATAATTGCGTTTTTCGATTTTCGGAAAGGCTGACCGTTGTGGGATATTGGCATTTGGTGTTGATATAAACAAATCGTATTTCTCCAGCTTTAAAATTGTTTTGAATATAATCGATATCCATCCCATCCTCATCCACCGGAATAGCTTTCATCTTGGCTCCCGCTTGACCAAAAATCATATTGGGCAGAAAATAGCTAAGCTCTTCTACCAAAACAATGTCGCCAGTATTTATCAGTAATCGGGATAAAATAGAAAAAACCTGCTCTAAACCTGCTACCGGTAACAAAAAGTTTCTGGAAACATGAAATCCTCTGGTTAGATTGAGATAATAACTCAATTGATCCCTAAAAAATAAACTCTTATCAGTCGTATTCGACAATACCACAGATTGCTTTTTTCTCCTCAATGCCGAGGCGTAAAAACGAACCAATTCCTCTGATTTAACAATCCGATAGTCAGGTGTTCCTTCGGTAAAATAAAATTTTTCCAGACTTTCTTCTAAAGGAGTATCCAAAATAAATTCTTTCCTAAAATGAAATCGGGCCTTTTCCGGAGGTTGCTGAAAAGTTTTGGCCTTTTGGGCTTTAGCTTGAGAAAGCTCAGGATTTTTTACAAAAGCACCAATATTGGGAAGGGTTTTTATCCAGCCTTGCTCCTGCAATTCTTCCAAAGCTGCTACAATTGTTTTTCGGTGAACCTGCATCTCTTTGGCAATTTTCCTGCTCCCGGGAAGCCGGTCCCCATCTTCTAAAAGCTTGCTTTTGACCGCATTAATAAACTGATAGACAATTTGCATATAGATGGCCTCTTTCTTTCGACGATCTATTTTTACAAAGGATTGAAAATGAATTTTAACCGGACTACTCATTATTTACATTTCGGACTACCAAAACTACTGTTTTTATTTAAATATTTGCACCTCATTTTTAAAGAGTACCATTAAAAAAAGTATCTATGAAAAAAATATTAGCCATTTTAGGACTAATAAGTGTTATACCAGGCTTTGCACAACAAAAAGATACGCTGCCCGATCCGGAGATTCAGAGCACCGCATTGGAAGAAATCGTTATTCAGGAAAACCGACTGGCAACCCCTTTTAGTAAATCTGCCAGAGATATTCAGGTTATCACACAAAAACAAATTGAGGCACTTCCTGCAAAATCGCTCAATGGGGTTTTATCCTATGTAAGCGGCGTGGATATTCGCCAGCGCGGTCCGTTTGGAACGCAGACCGATATTTCAATTGATGGTGGAACATCTGAACAAACCTTAGTGTTGATTAACGGCGTAAAGATGATTGATTCTCAGACTGCCCATAATATGATGAATGTTCCTGTCCCCTTGAGTGCTATAGATCATATTGAAGTACTCAGAGGTGCCGCCGCCAGGGTTTATGGGATCAATGCACTTACAGGTGCCATTAATATTATAACCAAAAAAGAAAACCACTCCTCTGTATCTGCAGATGTCCAGGCTGGAAGTTCTTTTAAAGCTAAGGAAGAAGGTGACGGTTCAGGAATTTACGGCGGGGGATCAGCTGAGTTTACAGGAATCTTTGGATCCGAAAAACAAAGTCAGCTTTTATCGCTGGCCCAAAGCAATTATAACGGACAGCGTTACAATTCGGCCTCGAAGAACACCCGTCTTTTCTATAACGGGAAATATGATTTCAATGACGACAACAGTATTCAGGCAATGGCAGGCTACGCGCGGAGCCGCTTTGGCGCCAACGGCTTTTACGCTGCACCTGCAGACAGAAATTCAGAAGAAATTGTCGAGTCATCTGTCTTCAGTCTTTCCTCAAAATATAGATGGGGCAATTTTACAATCTCCCCAAGAATCAGTGATCGCTATGGGGAAGATGACTACCGTTTTTATAAAGATAATTTGAGTAAAGGGCGGTCCTTACACTATACCAATGCCCTGATGCTTGAGTTGAACAGTAATCTCAAAACGGGAATAGGAACCTTTGGTTTTGGCTGGGAGTCGCGATTGGAAAAAATCAATAGTTCAAATATTGGAAAACATAAACGCGATAATCACGGGGCTTATGCAGAACTAAAGAGCAGTCTGGGAGAAAAAATCCAAGGAACGATTGGTATTTATGCCAACTACAACACAGATTTTGGCTGGCAGGTGTACCCGGGAATAGATTTAGCCTATCTCATAAATGACTATTGGAAAATTTCTACGAGTATAGGCTCAAGTCAACGAATCCCCTCTTTTTCTGATTTATACTTAGATCAACGTCCGGGAAATGTTGGAAATGAGTTGCTTCAACCCGAAAATGCCTGGAGCTATGAAGGCAATATTCAGTACCATAAAGGAAGCCTTCGGATTAAAACAGGTTATTTTTATCGCGCTATTTCTGATTTTATTGACTACGTGAGAGATGATTCTTCAGAACCTTATTCCCCAATTAATTTTGGGAAAAACAAAATTCATGGTATTTATGGAAGAGTACAACAGGATTTTGATTTAGGCGGTCAACAATCCATGGGTTATCAAGTGAGTTATAATTATCTTCAACCTTCCTTTGAGACTTCAACTGAAACCCAATCTAAATATACGTTAGAGTCTTTGAAACATCAGTTTGTTTCAGGAATTCATTACCGAATCGATGACTTGTCTTTTCAAATAAAAAATAGATTGTTGAAGCGTGAACTTGGCAATACCTATGACGTTGCAGATATTCGCATTAATTACCAATTGCAAAACTTCCTTTTATACACAGAGGTCACCAACCTTTTCGATGCCACATACAAAGAAGCAGGTGCTGTGCCTATGCCTTCGCGTTGGTTTACATTGGGCGTGAAATATCAGTGGAATCAATATTAAAAGCAGCGTTCATATAACGAAGCCATCTCAACCTTTAAAGCAAAGAATTAAACTACCATCGGCTAAAGCCGATGGGTTTGTATTCCGGCTGAAGCCGCCTAAAGATGACATTCATCCCATCCCTGAGTCCGCCGCGGCGGAAAGGGGGCAAAAGTCCTCCCCCCAAGCGGGCTTGGGGGGGGAGGATTTAGGATGGGATGATTGTGCACTTAAAAACACTAAAGGCTTCCCCAATTGAAATTAGGGAGGGATTCCCCCCCAAAATTGAAACATTAAATGTAAAGAATTGATTTATAAGTATGAAATATAGTATTTTACTTTCTATATTGAGAAGTAAAAGGTTTTTTGAATTCAACTCTTAAAACGTGGAGGGTTTGGGAATAAGCGAGGGTACAGGAACATTAAATTTTCCAAGGTTCGCCACCTTTGGCCGCAAAACACTATTAAATGTCAAGAAAAAAAGCTAATAAAAAAGTCATTGAACTCCTTAAGGTTTTTGGGGCCGACCTGCGAAAAAAACGGGAGGTCACCCATTGGTTCTATTTTAAAGAGCGCGAGGATCTGGAAAGATTTGAAATATACGCTTTTGAAATTGGTTTTCAAACCATGCAGAAAGAACTGCGCAAACGGAAAGAGCGGGATGAATTATTGCTCATAATCTATAGGATAGAAGACATCAATATAGATTCCATTGATTTTGACACCTCTGAATTCTTCCAACTTGCGGAAAAATTCAATGGCATTTACGATGGTTGGGAGACTTCCATGGAAATTTAACCTTCTGTCGCGTTTCGCTTGTGACCGGCCGACGCCATAGACTTCTGATGAAGGGCCAACTATTTAAAAATGTTCCAAACAGAAAAAAATATAACGCCATTCTTGAACGGGTTGAAATACTTTTGCAAAGCCCCGACAACATCGAAAATAAAGGGGGAAAAAATTATATTGAATTTATTATCTAATTGCATTGCTGGTTATGAGGAATGCAATTATCCGGTGTATTTAATTTGTTGATGCGCTATTGTGGTGATCTTATGATGCCCTTTTATTGAGCTTGTGCTGAGTTTGGCCGCCGTGCTCAGGGTGAAATATAATGATGGTAATGTCTCAGACTTCAGCTTTAACTGCGGTTCAACACTTCCACTTACCCACAAGCGTTTCATCAGAATTGGCATTCTTTTTTTAAAATTTATTTAAAAATACCAGACAAAAGGTACCTTTAAAAACCCATAGTCTTAAATACTTAGCGTTTGAATTTAAATATTTAATTTGCAACAGTCTTTTAAACCTTATTTTAAAAATAAATCCACTCTAACCCCCTACTTCACATGATCAAAAAGCTCTTATCTATTTTTATCATTTGCTTTTTTGTGTCTTGTAAAACAAGGTCACCACAAAAGTCAAATGATGCTGCTCAAAATTTGGGAACAACGGCCGAACATGCCATGGTGGTTTCTGCCAGGAAAGAAGCATCGGCAATCGGGATTTCTATATTAAAAAAAGGCGGAAATGCTTTTGATGCGATGGTCGCTACCGAAATGGCCCTTGCTGTAACTTATCCTTTTGCCGGCAATCTTGGTGGTGGTGGTTTTATGGTGTACAGAAAAGCCAATGGCAAAGTTGGTTCGCTGGACTATCGGGAAAAAGCACCTTTAAATTCGACAAAAAAAATGTATCAGGATGAAAATGGAGATGTTTTGTCTGAAAAAAGTAAGCTCGGCGGAATGGCAGTTGGCGTTCCCGGCACGGTAGCAGGAATCTTTGCCGTCCATCAAAAATTGGGTTCTATGCCGATGGCCGAACTATTGAAACCAGTAATTGCTTTGGCAAAAAAAGGCGTAGTAGTCACTAAAAACCAACAAAGTTCTCTGGAATACAATCGGGATATCCTTTTGAAACAGAATAAAGACAGTTTCTTATTCACAAAACCATACACTGCCGGCGATACAATAAAACGAATCCAATTAGCGAAGACCTTAGAGCGTCTAAGTAAAAACGGCAGAAAAGAATTCTATGGTGGAGAGACCGGAAAAAAGATGATTACTTTTTTAAAAGAACACGGTGGGATCATGACCATGCAAGACCTTACCAACTATCAAACCAACTGGCGCAAACCCATTCAGGTCAAATATAAGGACTTAAATGTGGTTTCCATGCCGCCGTCATCCAGTGGTGGAATTGTTCTGGGGCAAATTTTGAAAATGGTTCAACCTTATCCCTTAAAAAAATATGGGCATAATTCCATAAAAAGCATTCAAGTTTTAACCGAAGCTGAACGCCGGGCTTATGCCGATCGAAGTTTTTATCTGGGCGACCCAGATTTTGTAAATATTCCAGTTGACACCCTCCTGAGCGATAAATACCTAAATGGAAGGATGGATAATTTTAGCTTTAAGCAGGCTACTTCTTCTTCCAGTTTGAGCCATGGAGAGATTCCGGGGCATGAAAGCAATGAAACGACCCACTACTCCATTGTCGATCAGTTTGGAAACGCAGTTGCGGCGACTACAACTCTAAATGGTGCCTATGGCTCTAAGTTATTCGTCAAAGAACTCGGATTTTTCCTCAACAACGAAATGGATGATTTTAGCGCTAAACCCGGAGTCCCCAATATGTTTGGACTTATTGGAGCTGAAGCTAACTCCATTGCCCCTGGGAAAAAAATGTTAAGTTCTATGACACCTACAATAATCGAGAAAAATGACAAGTTCTGGATGACGCTTGGTTCCCCAGGGGGTTCCACCATTATCACCTCTGTGCTGCAAACGCTGTTAAATGTAAGAGTATTTGGGATGAGCATGCAAGGCGCTGTAAACGCACCACGCTTCCACCATCAATGGTTACCCGATGAAATAGTATTTGAACCCCATTCATTTGATTCCAAATTGCTGGATTCCCTGAGGGGAAAAGGCTATCATATCAATGAAGAAAATTCTCGAATTATTGGCAAAGTAGATGCCATTCTAAAACTCCCGAATGGAAAATTAGAGGGCGGGGCCGACCGAAGGGGCGACGATTCTGCCATTGGTTTTTAACACCGAATCGACTATTCTATTACGTTTATTATAGTTAAAATGGTATAACCCATTGCCGTTTTAGTGCGACTTTTTCTTCTGGTGTGAATTTGACTTGCGCCGGGAGTTTTTACGCGGTCTGTTTTTATTAGTGTTGCGGGCTTGTCCAGAATTTTCTGGTCCGTTTGTTTCTTGCGGCACTTCCTTAAAATCATGGTCGTCCACAACCGACAAGCGTTGATCGATCAATTTCTGAATCGCCTTCAAATACGGGCGTTCTTCCACATCACAAAAAGCGATTGCACTTCCGCTGGCTTTGGCACGACCGGTTCTTCCGATGCGGTGTACATAAGTTTCTGCAACATTGGGCAAATCAAACTGTACCACTAAAGAAAGCTGGGAAACATCAATTCCACGAGCGGCGATATCGGTGGCGACCAAGACATTTATTTTTCCATCCTTAAACCCATTGAGCACTTCTTGGCGTTTATTTTGTGATTTATTTCCGTGGATAGCGGCGGAATGAATTCCAGCCTTGTCCAGTTTTTTTACAATTTTATTGGCGCCGTGTTTCGTCCGTGAAAATACGAGTACGGTTTCAAAGTCTTCGTTTTGCAACAGATGCGTCAACAAGCGGATTTTATTTTTCTTAGGCACAAAATATACGGCCTGATCGACGCGCTCAGCCGTAGTTTGCTGGGGCGCAATACTCACCCGCTCAAAATCGCCCAGAATTTTTTTAGAAAGGTCAATAATGGACTTCGGCATGGTGGCCGAAAAGAAAAGAGACTGCCGTTTTGCAGGCAGTTTTTTTAAAATTTTTCGAATGTCGTGGATAAAGCCCATATCCAGCATGTGGTCGGCTTCATCCAATACAAAATGATTGATGTCGTTCAGCGAAACATGCCCCTGCCCGATCAAATCCAGCAATCTACCCGGCGTCGCAGTCAAAATATCCACGCCGTTTCGCAGAGCTTTTACCTGGGAATGTTGTTTGACGCCACCAAAAATAACTGTATTCCGAATATCGGTATAAGCGCCATAAGCCTTAATATCATCGTTAATCTGTATGGCCAGTTCACGCGTGGGGGTGATGATGAGCGCCTTTATTTTTCGGTGTTTTTTACTGTTCTGCTTTTCCTCTACCAAGTGCTGTAAAATAGGAATGGTAAAAGCGGCGGTTTTTCCGGTACCGGTTTGTGCGGAGCCCAATAAATCCTTTCCTTTCAATAAAGTTGGAATTGATTGTTCTTGAATGGGAGTGGGTTGAGTGTATCCTTTTTCGGCTACGGCCTTTAGGATGGGGTCGATAAGACCTAAATCATTAAATGTCATAGAGTAAAATAAACGGCAAATATACGTTTATTAATTGGAAGTATGGCACAGTGATTTTTTACTGAGTTTCTGGTCATACCGATTGTAATTTTTAATATCGCATAAATGGGTCTTAAAATCTACCTCAGCATAAGACCTTTGCAGAAATCCAACTATTACAATATCAAAATAAAATGGTATAAAAGGCTATTTGGAACTCAAACTTATATAAGGTTCCGTTGCCAATTCTTCTGAATAAATTTCTTTGTTCAGCACTTATTAAATTAACGCTAAGTCAACATAGAAACTTATTTTTTAATAAATTTCCTTTGAAATATTTTTCCATTTGAATTTAGTTTTAGAAAGTACAGGCCGCTATTCAAATTTGTTATATCAAGGGTTTTATTAAAATCAATGACACCTTTTAGAACTTGGCGGCCATCCATGGCATAAACCTTAAATTCTTTCCCTATAATTTGAAAAGACGATTCCACATTTAACTCATTTTCGGCTGGAATGGGATAAAGCGCTACATTTTTAAAGGTTTGATTTTTTAAACCAAGTAGAGAGTTGCCCTCTTCAATAACCAAACTTGTGTTGATTTCAGGACCGTTGATTTGATCTTCAATTCCCGATGGCCAGCGCACAATCACTTTTTCAATTTCAGTGTCTTCGCCTATTCCAAAATAGGCGTTCAAGGTGTTCATATATTCAAAACCTGTCCCGCTTCTTATCTCCCTGATCTGTTTTCCCAATTCGCTGTAAACTTCTATTCGTGCACCTATTCCATTTCGGTTACTTTCATTGCCGATTACACCAATCTTGATCCAATTGTTTTCATTGCCATCATTGAGGTGTATCGTGTTGTTATGCACTATATCCACAAATCCATCGTCGTTTAAATCACCGACAGGACTATTAGGGATCAAAACTTGGCTGTCGGTAAATGTCATATCGCCATTGTTGATCATAATCACCCCACCGGCGCCATAAATATCCAGATAGCCGTCGTTGTCAAAATCATAGGTTACATTTTCACGGCTGGTCGAATTGATTTCCTCAAAACCAGAACCAGCGCTGACATCACTAAAAGTGCCATCTCCATTATTGTGCATTAATTTGTGATGACCGTCATTAAAAGAACTCGCCCCGACGAAAACATCCATAAACCCATCATTATCAAAATCGCCCCAGGCGGCAGACCATGTTTGAATGGGATCGGCAAGACCGGCTTCTGAAGCTACCTCAGTAAAAGTTCCGTCGCCATTGTTTTGGTGGAGCTGGTTTATATTGATATCGGTATTTCCACCGCGGCATTTCGCAATGAACATATCCATATCGCCATCATTGTCATAATCGGTCCATATCGATCCATAATTTCCACCATTTGGCGAATCACCCAAACCACCTTGATTGTAGTCAAAATTTCCATCGCCGTCGTTCATAAAAAAGACATTTGGTTCTATATCATGGCAAACAAAGGCATCTAAAAAACCATCGTTGTCAATATCTATGAAGTTGGTGCGTTGAGAAAATATATATTCATTCGGTGATGTTTGGGTATAAAAAGAGCCATCATCGTTAGCTTTCATAAATGTTACGCCACCTGATCCGCCATAAATCAAATCATTATAGCCATTGGCGTCATAATCGGCCACTGAAATGCTCCAATAGGGTTGGTTTTGAGGCGATTCAGTAGAAATATCCTGAGTGGAAAATCCATCTTCAGTTTGAAAGTTGATGTGCAAATTATCATACTGAACCGAAACAATATCGTCCAGAAAATCATTGTCCATATCGACCACCGCAAGCGTGTTAGCATCAGTAGCTACTGTTTGCTCTGTAAAGCCAACCAGAGGTTCTGGAGGTGGTGTATATTCATTTTCTATAAGTTCAAAATCAAATCCAGCGGATTGCCAATTATTGTCAAAAACAATATAGAAGGTCATGCCTTGAAAAGCACTAAAAGAAGTTTCTGATAGATAACCAGAGCCACTGTCATCGTCGCTGGCATAGCAGGTTAAATTTGAACAAGGCCCTTGATAAATATGAAAACGTGTATCCCCACCGGCATTTTGGGTTAAATCTGTTGTAAGGGTTACGGTATAATCTTCTTGTGCAGTATATTTATACCACTCGCCATTTGGACCATTTTCATAAAATTCTAAACAATTAATGGGTGCAGGATCGCCATCGATCAATTGAACTGTATAAATTCCTTCTGTTATGGTTTCAGCATTTTCGCAGGAATTTTGTGCGGAAGTTGAAAACCCCAGAAGGCACATTAAAAAAAGAAAAGTAAACGTTTTCATATCGTTTTGATTTTAAGGTTATTCACAGTTTTGTGGTAAATTATCAATCCATTCCTCTATTAGGCCCACTCCTTCTTCGTGAACTAAAGTGCGCCCCATCAAAGGCATGCGAACAGATTCATCGGTAGAATTTAATCGGTAATACATCATTGAGCGTTGATAGCTCCCTGCTGATACAATATAATTTAAGCCACTTTGAATAAATTGATCTGGTTCCACGCAAATGCCCAAATTATCAGGATTTGTGGTTTCGTAATAAGCTAATCGCAGTGGGCGGTAATCGCAATGGGCGTTTTGAGTATGACAATGTGCGCAGTTAATATCCAAATAAGACCGCGTGCGTTTATTTAAAGATTCTGAAGCATCCTTCCAATCCACAACTGTCTCAATATCAGATGGATAATTTTGCAAATATCCATTTTGCACCCATTTTTCCAATTGATTTCCAGTTCCTGTGGAATAAGGGTAAGTTTTATTTAAATTCTGCGGTTTTGGGCCAATTGGAATGGGCACCTCATTTGATTTGTGACAGGTCACACATTCTTGTCCTGAAGGAATGCGGTAATCAGTTGATTTTGTTTCGCCGTTTTGAACCCATTCTACTTGGGTTGTACTCCCGTCCAAATCGAAATAAGCTTCAGATTGATCGTCGTTCCATACATAATTGGCAAAGCGATAACTGCCTTCGATTTTATAAATCAACCTGGTCTCAATAATCCGTTTTGAATTTCCGGGCTGCACATTGGTATAATAAAAATTTTTGATCAACACTGTTTTATCGGGGAAATTGAGCACTTTATGATCGGTATTATAGGTTGCGGAAACGCCTTCCGGCATCCACACAAAACGCTTTTTCTCACTGTAATCAGTAAAAAGTGTCGAAATCAAGTCATAAGGCAAGACCCTCTCGGCAGGTTCTAATTCAGCCAGATCGCCTTTGAAAAAACCGTAGGACGAAAGTGTCTCATATGGAATTTTGTCAAAATCAATTGCAACGGAATCCTCAGGATTTCCAGAAGACCCTCCACCTGGTGGATCAATTTTTTCATAACCAGATGAGTCGTCCGGGGAACACGCTGATATTAGTAGTGCAACAGACAAAATTAAGAGTAAATTTTTTAACATCAATTTCCATATTTTGTCAAATATAGTGAAAATTTATATTTACTGATTATTTAATTAATTATAATTTCTGTTCAGCGATAGGTTAAATTAGGGCAGAGAATGCTTTAATATAAGTAACAAACTCTTTTTTCATTTCAAAATAAATTTAATCGTTTAAAGGTTCGGAAAATTTCATTAAAAAATTATATAAACCCATAAATGTCCATTAAAAAGACAAAAGACCGCTTCGCTAAAAGACATAAGACTTATGACTTTTGTAACTTTTGTTTATAAGTCTTTTATAAACACTAAAAGCAAACGAATTTCTGTTTTTAGGGAGTAAATTAAACTACCCTCGGCTAAAGCCGATGGGTTTGTATTCCAGCTGAAGCTGGCTAAGGATGAGTCTGCTTTCAAAAACACTAAAGTCTTCCCCAATTGAAATTGGGGAGGGATTTTCCCCAGATTGAAACATCAAATACTTCAAGCCTTTTTATCCCGGGTTTGCCACGGCGAATAAAAGGCTTGAAATGCGCTTGATTTTCACCGCTGTAGATTTGGTCAAATAAAAGCTTTTCAAGGCATTAATGATTAGTAGCAAATCCTTGTTATGAAAATAGACTTTTCAACAAGGATTTTTAAACGAATAAATTGAACACTTAATGATTAAGCGATCTGACTTTGCCCAATCTAAATGAACTTCCAGCAATCTTTCAATTTCGATTTCAATTTTATTTCAGCGTTCTTTCAAAAAGCTTAAAAATACGACGGTATTCATCCGTCCAACTGCTCGGTTCTATAAAACCGTGACTTTCGACGGGATAAACCGCCAAATTCCAATTTTCTTTTCCCAGTTCAATTAATTTTTGCGTCAGCCGCACGATGTCCTGAAAATGCACATTGGTATCGACCATGCCGTGGGCCATCAATAAATTTCCCTGAAGGCCATCGGCAAAAAAAATGGGCGAACTTTGTTTATAGGCAATGCTGTCATTTTGCGGTAAATTCAGAATATTAGACGTGTAAGCGTGATTGTAATGTGCCCAATCGGTTACTGAACGCAAGGCCGCACCACTTTTGAAAGTATCTGTTTTAAACATGGCCATTAAGCTCATAAATCCGCCGTAAGAACCACCCCAAAGGCCAATATTTTCTTGATTGACATTGAGGTTATCCACCATATAACCGGCGCCATCGACAATGTCAGCCAAATCATTTTTGCCCATGTGCCTGTAAATAGCGGTTCGCCAGTCCCGGCCATAACCAGCACTTCCGCGGTAATCGATATTCATTACCGTGTAACCCTTATCGGTCAGCATATTCATAAACATATGTTCCCGAAAATAATGTCCCCAGAGTTTAGTTACATCCTGTAAATATCCAGCACCATGGACAAAAATGACCCCCGGTTTTGAAGCGGCTTGTTGTTCTGGTTTATACACTTCAGCATAAACCTTAAAGCCATCCCGATCTTTAAATGTAGTGATTTCAGGTGTTTTCCAGTCGTAAGATTTATATTCCCCACTTTCTGCTTTATCGGTTATTTTTTTAGATTTTGATCCCGTTTTATTTTCTTGCAAATACAATTCCCAAGGATGAATTACAGTTGAATAAAGCTCTGCCAGATAGTTTCCATCGGGTGAAACGGTCACGCGATAACCGCCTTCTTTGGTTGTGATGCGTTTTTGCTTTTTGGTTTTGATCGAAAGTTTATAAAATTGTTTTTGAGAAGGCTCAATTTTATTGGTCGTGATGTAAAATGAATTTCTGTCTGGCGCAAGCTCGGCTTCTTGAACTTCATATTTTCCAGAGGTCAATGCATTTGCTTTCCCCGAATCGATATTTTGAGTATAAAGATGAGAATAACCGGTTTTTTCAGATTGGTACCAAATTGTTTTGTCATCGAGCCAACCAAGGTTTGCATAATAATCGGAATACCCAATTCCAGGACCATTAATCCAAGCCTCATCGTGCTGGCGATCGATTAATTTTAATTCTCCCGAAGCTACCTTCAGCTCCATAATCCAGCGGTCCTTATTATCTTGAGAACGCACCACCACAAAAGCATGATCCCCTTTTTTATTCCAAAACGGTGCAGACAAGCGCACTTCTCGCAGAGGTGGGTTTTTCCTTAATTCATCATAACGATCTGGATAATTTTCTTTAATAAATGAAGGAATATCGTGCATTCCAGTGATTTGTTCACTATTAATTTTACTGGAAACCTGTTTATCGATATTGTAAATGTAACTTTCATATTTAGGCTGATCCACGCCAACTATGGAACGACCGGAAATATCTTTAGCATAACCTGACTGGGTTACATAATTTGGAACGATGGTTTTTTTCGCATCGGGCACAGTAACCAATCTATAAACAAGATACTTGCCATCTGGGCTGAGTGACAAATCACTGATGCTTGCCTTTCCGGTATAAATGGATTTTAAATTTTTGGCCGAGTGTCGTTCCTTGTTTTTTTTGCGGACTTCTTTTTCCTTTTTACGCTTTCGCAAGACCGATGAATTTTCCAAAGCATCCCTTTTCAAAAAATTGGTCTGTTTATCGGTTTTTTCAGAAGAGGATGCTTTTTTACCCTTTTTAAAATTGCTGAGCTGTGTAATTGTTCCATTTTTTAAATCCCGTGAAAACAGGTTTTTTCCAGCCCTGTAAATCACCGCAGAGCCATGCAGACCAAAACGTGGGTTTGAAATTTTTTGAGTTGTTTCGATGATTTTTCTGGTTTTTTGATTGTTTACATCAAGAACATATATGGCTTGGTCTTTTGTGTAAACCAATTTGCTTTTTTCAGAATTATAACTTCCTCGGCGTTGGGCTCGAACGGTTTTGTGTACTTCGGAAGATGCCTTTTGTGGTTTGTGATTTTTTAAAGTTATAAAATACAGGGAATCTGAAACGGCCTTTTCTGGATTCCAGTTAAAGTAAAGCTTTTCGCCATTTGGACTCCAGAATGGATTTGAAGGTTGCGTGCCTATCCATTTCGGGTCACGCATTATTTTTTTGACCGTCAGCGGACTTAAAGAAGTTTTAGTGTTTTTTTGATCAACAAGTTTTTGGGCAAATAAAAATTGAAGGGGTAAGAGTAATAGGAGGAAAAGTATTTTTTTCATGGGATTTGATTTTTCACAAACTAAAGTTCAATAAACAGCAATATAAAATAAATTTGGGTTTTAATAAACGATTTCATTTAATACCGGATTTACTACTCAAAATCATTAAATTGATCAACATAAATATAGTCACATTTTATATCTTAAACCTGTTTTAAAAAATTTTAGAAATGGAAGAATTTTTCAATCAATATCAATCTAAATTTATTTACATAGGTGTAATTATTGCTGCTGTGGTGGCTTTACATTTTCTCACCAAAGCATTGCAAAAATGGCTCATTAAAAAAGAAAAAAAGGAATTCCCGGGCGAACACACCACAACAATAAACTTGATAAGCAGAATTCTCAATGTGCTCTGGATTGTTCTGGGAATTATCGCTTTGAGTTTTATTTTTGTAGAGCCCGAAAAATATGATTCTTTAAAATCAAATTTTCAGCTGATCCTGTATTTGGGCCTTCTTGCCGTGTTGACCATTGTCTCTGCAACCTCCATCAATTTATGGTTTAAACGATCTATTCAAAAGAAAATCGATAATCGTTATGATCCTACAAGTTATAAATTTCTGCGATATGTTGTAACCTCGTTGATTTATTTTGTTGGAATTTTATGTGCCCTTTTGGCTTTTCCTTCTTTACGGGGGGTTGCCCAAACCGCTTTGGGGGGAGCCGGGGTTTTAGCAATTGTTTTTGGGATTGCTTCGCAGGAAGCGCTTTCAAATGTCGTGGGCGGTATATTTATCATTTCGTTTAAACCCTTCAGGATTGATGACCTCATCAAAGTAACGGATACCATGGTGGGAAGGGTAACTGATATTACACTGAGGCATACGGTAATCCGTAATTTCGACAATAAAATGATCGTGATACCGAACTCCATAATCAATAAAGAAAAGTTGGTCAATTATGATCTCGGTGAGCTAAAATGTTGTGAACGCTTAGAAATTCAAATTTCTCATGACAGTAATGTTGAATTGGCCAAAAAAATAATGCGGGAAGAATGTGAAAGCCATCCGCTTATTTTAGATAACCGAACACCAGTGGAAAAACAAGAAGGTAAACCAATAGTAAAAACAGCGTTGATGTCATTCAATGAATTTTCACTCACCGTGCGTGCTTGGGCCTGGGGTAAAGAGTTTGACGATTGTTTCAGTTTACGAATCGATGTTTTGGAAACCATCAAAAAACGTTTTGATAAAGAAGGGATTGAAATTCCTTATCCTTATCGCAACATCATTATGAAAAATGAAAAGCCCCAAACCTAAGTGCTCCTGAGCTGAAGTGATCATAATTTGTAAGCATTATGGCAACAAGATATTTTAACTGGCATATAAAGTTCGAGGTTTTGATGAGAAGTGAATTCTAAATAAACAGCCTTTGTATATGGAAGACTGTCGTGTAATCCTGCGTTGATATTTTGACCTTGTCAACAAAATTATTGTTTTTCAAATTTTGAACCAGAAAATTCAATTTAGAGAAACGTGGTGAATTTTCGGAATTTTATTCATCCTTGCCGGCTGGACAGGCGGGCTTTAGGTCCAAGTTCAGAATGAAATACCAAAAATTTACATCAAGTATCCAATACAACTCATCAGAGAAGTTCAACAAATCAATTCTTCGCTCCTTTGCTAAATTTATCAGGGATTCCTTCCACGCCCATTAATAATTTTTCCGGTAAATCGTCATATTCCGAAGAATGTAAAACCGACATATCCCCGGTTGATTCCAAAATAACGGCCAGCACCTGACCAAAATGGATAACATTTGCTTCACGCAATTTCGCAATCAGATCACCTTCGCCTACATTGGTCTTTTTGAGGTTTTCTTCTAAAATATCCCCTTGACACATCAGCATCATTGGGTTATTGGTGACAAGTTTTTTAACGGATTTTGATTTCCGAACACAAAAGGAAAAAAGTGATTGAAACGCGACAATCCCCGCCAATGCCAGTCCGCCTTTGAGCAAGGATTGATCAGTGTTCATCACAACTGATGCCAAGACGGAACCTATAGCAATGGTGGAAGCAAAATCGAAGCTCGACATTTTAGCAAAAGTGCGTAAACCTGAAACGCGTGTAATCAAGATGATTACAGCAAAAATCACAATGACTGAAAGTAACACCTTTCCCAGTATCGGTAACGACGCATATACCCAATTTTCCATAATATTTCTTTTTAAATTGCGATTGAAGGTACTTTAATTTTTTCAAAAAAATTACGAAAATTCAAAAGCGGTAAAACTTTTTATTTTACCAAAGTAAAACTACATTTTTCTAAAGTTTGACTTAATCCCTATCATTTTTAACACATATAAAATTACTCAAATACTTTTAAATCAGTTGCTTAAAAGAATTTTATGTCCTTGCCAATAGCCCTTTTTATACTTACCTTAGCAAAATCTCAAATGAGAAGGGGATAGTATCCTTAAAGCTTATTTTCGCAAATTTTATAGAATAGTTTCCTTTTCATTTTCGCAGATATGCTAAATCCCAAATTAAAGATTTTCCAACTTTGACTATTTTATTTTAAAAAGAATGATCCATACTTCAAGTGAAAAGTCTATATCCAAACCCCGACTGGCCGGCTCTGTCCTGAAAACAATTGGCGAAACGCCTTTAGTCCATTTATCAAGGATTTCCAAGTGTGCAAATATTTCGGCTTACGGCAAAATGGAAATGATGAACCCTGGCGGCAGTATCAAAGATAGAACAGCGCTTGCCATAATTGAAAGAGGTTTGGCAGATGGCAACATTACGGCGGAAACAACCATTGTGGAAAGCAGTAGTGGGAATATGGCCATTGGCCTGGCCCAAGCCTGTCTTTATTACAATTTACCGCTGATTATCGTGGTTGACCCCAAAGCTAATTTGCAAACCCTGAAAATTTTAAAAGCTTATGGAGCGAAATTGGACGAGGTGAAAAAGCCATTGAAGGATGGTGGTTTTTTAGGTGCCCGGATAAAAAGGGTCAAAGAATTGATGGCAGAACAGCCAAATTTTTTCTGGACAAATCAATATTCCAACGAAGCCAATCCCGAAGCCCATTATCAAACTATGACTGAAATAAGCAATGCGCTGAATGATCAAGTGGATTATCTTTTTGTAGCCACAAGCACTTGCGGAACATTAATGGGCTGTGCCGATTATATCAATGAAAACAACCTAAACACGAAACTCATCGCCGTTGATGCCGTGGGCAGTGTCACTTTTGGCCAAACTTCTGAAAGACGCTTGATACCAGGACACGGTGCTGGGCTTCCGTCCCAGTTTTTAAATAAAGGAGTGGTCGATAAAGTTATGCACGTCAATGACCGTGAATGCGTGAAAGGCTGCAAATTATTGCTTAAAAAAGAGGGCATTATGGCCGGCGGATCATCTGGCGCTGTAATTTCTGCATTTTTAAAAATTGCGCCAGAATTGCGCGAAGGCAGCAAAGCCGTTGTGATTTTATGCGATCGCGGCGAGCGTTATCTCGAAACGATCTACAACCCAGACTGGTGCGAAAAAAACTTTAATAAACAAGACCTTTGAGACCTTATGCAAATGAATAAAAATACTGTTCATATAGGCATTATTGGTTTTGGGCCAAAAGGCCTTTTTGGTTTTGAACGGCTTTTGGCCAATCTAAAAAACCTCAGTTCTGGCCATGTCCATATTCATCTTTTCAACTCTTCGGATAAATTTGCCAGTGGCTGGATTTACGATCCTCAGCAACCGGGTTATTTGAAGATGAACTATCCAAACAGGTTGATTTCTTTAGAACCTCCCTGTCAACCTGCTTCCCTCTGCGACCTTCAAGGTTTCTCAAAATGGCAAGCTGAGCGCAAGTGTAGTTCGCAGGAAAATGAAAATTACACTATTGCGTCCCGGGCCGAGGTGGGTGCCTACTTTCTACATTATTTTAAAAAACTCTGCAAAGGTGTCAATCCCAGCATTAAAATTCATAAACACCGTCTAAAGGTCAAAAAAATCAGTAAAAAAAAGAAGGCTTACATCCTTCACACTTCCGATGAAGGCTTTGAAAGCCCCAATTTTTCTTCCCTATTAATAACAACCGGGCATAGTCCCAGTATTACCAGCAAATTATCAAGAGCTGCAGCGAGTGAAAACCACGTGCCTTTTATTTATCCGGTGGACAAACAACTGAATGCTATCAAAGCAGAATCAGCGGTAGTTTGCAAAGGTATGGGCTTGACCGCAATAGATGCCGTTTTAGCATTGACAGAAGGAAGGTCGGGGAAATTTGAAACTACTGAAAAAGGTGTGACAATTTATAAGGCATCTGGAAAAGAACCTGCTAAAATCTATCTGTATTCGGTTTCCGGCAATCCGATAATTCCCAGAAATGCGCGAAACACTTTTTCTCAACACAGTTTTTTCTTTAAACGCTTTGTAGAAAAGATATCGAGCTTTGATCAACTTGACTTTGAAACTGATTTATTTCCCTTCATTGAAAAAGATATAATTGGGGAATATTATTTTCAACTCTTTAAAAAATATGGGGAACACCTCAATCTCGATCAAAGTTTTAGCGAGGTACAAAAAGCCCTTGCGAGTTTTCATTTCCGATATCCAACAGTGAGGAAATTTGAACCTTCAAGATTACTTCAGCCTGATTTTGATGATGCTTTCTTAGACGAACACCTAAAAAACTATTGGAAAAAGTGGCTGATGGAAATAGAAGATCAAAACAGTCCTTTGGTTGCCGCAGCCCAAACCTGGAAACACCTCAGTGAAGACTTTAACAGGTTGTATTCAAATGAGTGCTTAACGCCTTTCTCAAAACTGAAATTTACAAAACTGTATTTTCCGCTTTTCAACCGAATAGCCTATGGCCCGCCCGAGATCAATATGAAGAAGATGCTCGCGCTGGCTGAAGGGGGAATTTTAGACTTTTCTTTTGCCAAAAACCCCAGCTTTCACAAAAATGAAATTATCAAAAAATTAGAGTTCAAAACAAGGGCTTCAAAATTTGATTTTTCCATTGATGCGCGCATTCCAAGGGGATATCAAAAAACGGCGCCGGTTTTATTTACAAAATCAAAATCTGTATTTTCCTTCAAAAATGACGCTTCAAATGAAAATTATGCCCATCATTTGAAGTGTAACAAACAGGGAAACCCCATTAATCCAGAGGGCAATCCAGAGTTTAATATCACACTTTATGGAACGCCGACCGAAGGGTTTTTATTTGATAATGATAGCTTATCCAGAACACGCAACGATACCGCGAGTTTATGGGCCCAAAGTACAGCTGAAAACATAACTTTGAATTTTAAAAAAACACAGAATGAAACATAAGCTTCCCCAACTCACACCACTTGATTCCCCGTGGATGAAGAACTTGATAAACAATTTTAAATTGCAGTCAGATTTGATGGATAAATATGGATCGCCTTTAAATGTTCATCACCTTCCGGCTTTTCGTAAAAACATTGCCGAATACCGGACAATCTTAAACAACTATAATTTCAAAAGTAAAGTGTTTTATGCGCGGAAGGCAAATAAGTGCCGTAGTCTTGCTTCCACTGCTATTGAAAGCGGAATTGGCGTTGATACCGCCAGCTATGAAGAACTCAAACAGTGCCTAGACTTGGGTATAAATTCGAGTGATTTAGTTTTGACAGCAGCCATCAAAAATGCAAAATTGTTGCGGCTCGCCATTTGCCACGAAGTGCTGATCGTTGTCGATAACAAAGATGAAGCCGACTTAATTTTAAAGATTGCCAAAGAAGAAAACACGCGGGCCTTG
>Ga0307967_1000155_pt1 | contig 47187 bp, 39 predicted proteins | sample OrgLakmetagen648_FD_201828 | JGI IMG/M metagenome (GOLD analysis project Ga0307967, IMG submission 201828) | Saline water microbial communities from Organic Lake, Antarctica - #648 | ecosystem: Environmental > Aquatic > Non-marine Saline and Alkaline > Saline | place: Antarctica: Organic Lake... | reverse complement strand
TGGATGCCTCGCTGTTTCCGCTGATTCCTGCCGGCAACCTCAACGCGCCAACGATTATGCTGGCGGAAAAAATCGCCGACAAGATTCGTGGCCGCACGCCGCTGCCTCGCCGCGATGTGCCCTACTATGTCGCCTGACTAACTCTGCCTGACTAACCCTGCCTGACTAACTCTGTTTGAACCTCAGATCAAGTATCAAGCGCCGTGGCCATGCCGCGGCGCTTTTTTGTGCTTTACGGCGTTAGGCGATAGCTTGATAGAACAAGTGTAAAGACCTTGATGGAACGCTTGATAGACAGCCTGATAAAAAGACGCCCGGAATGCTTGCGCGGCAAGGCGGGAGTCTGCCACTATTCAAACGAGTGTTCGAATACCCGTCTGACGCTATCGTTCTGACGTTACCTGGAGAAAGTCTATGCTCACCTTATTTTTGATTGTGCTGGCCGTGATTGGCCTGCTGGTGGTGATGCGGCGCGAAGCCGGAGCCTCGGCCACGCTGCTGGTGCTTGGCGTGCTGGGCCTTGTAGGCCTTGGCCTGGGCGCGCCAGTGATTGGCGTGTTGTTGTTGATCGGTGCGGCGGTGACCGCCGTTGCCGGCCTGCCGGTGCTGCGCCGGATGTGGCTGACTCCGCGGCTTTTTGCCATGTTCAAAAAAGTCGCGCCCAAAGTGTCCGACACCGAGCGCACCGCCCTTGAGGCCGGCACCGTTTCTTGGGACGGCGAGCTTTTCTCCGGCAAACCCCAGTGGAGCAAGCTGCTCGACTATGCCGACAGCGGATTAACCGATGACGAACAGGTCTTTCTTGACGTCCAGTGCGCCAAGGCGGCGGGCATGTGCAACGCCTGGGATATCGCCCGGGAGCGCGCCGACCTGCCCCAGGAGCTTTGGGACTACCTGAAAAAAGAAGGCTTTTTCGGGATGATTATCCCCAAAGAATACGGCGGGCTGGGCTTTTCCGCCAAGGGGCAATCGATGGTGCTGCAAAAGCTTGCCGTCAACGAAACGCTGATGGTCACGGTTGGCGTGCCCAACTCGTTGGGCCCGGGCGAGCTACTGCTGAAATACGGCACCGAAGAGCAGAAAGACCACTATCTGCCGCGCCTGTCCGATGGCCGCGAGATCCCCTGCTTTGGCCTGACCGGCCCTCGCGCGGGCTCTGATGCCACGTCGCTTCCCGATACCGGCATCGTCTGCAAGCAAATGGTCGACGGTAAAGAAGTGCTGGGCCTGCGCCTGAACTTTGAAAAGCGCTGGATTACGCTGGCGCCCATCGCCACGGTCGTCGGCCTGGCCTTTCGCCTGTTTGACCCGGACAACCTGCTCGGCGAAAAAGAAGACCGCGGCATTACGCTGGCGCTGATTCCCCGAGATACCCACGGCATGGAAATCGGCCGGCGCCACGCGCCCATCGGCAGCCCGTTCCTTAACGGCCCGATCAAGGGCAAGGACGTGTTCGTACCGCTTTCCACCATCATCGGCGGTGAGCCCATGATCGGCGAAGGCTGGCGCATGCTGGTCGAATGTTTGTCCATCGGCCGTTGCATCACCCTGCCCTCGGGCGCTACCGGCACCGCGCGCTATGCGCTGGGCTGGAGCGGCGGCTTTACCCGCATTCGCCGTCAGTTCAACGTGCCGGTGGCCGAAATGGAAGGCGTTCAGGAACCGCTGGCGCGCATGGCTTCGATGGCCTACATCGCCCAGGCCACCGTGTACCAAACCGCGAACCTGATCGACCACGGCGAGAAGCCCGCCGTGCCCTCGGCGATTCTGAAAAGCCAGCTGACCGAGTTCCAGCGCGTGTTGCTTAGCGACGCCATGGACGTCCACGGCGGCAAGGCCGTCACGCTTGGCCCGCGCAACTACCTCGGCATCGGCTATAGCGCCAACCCGGTGGCCATCACCGTGGAAGGCGCCAACATCATGACCCGCAACCTGATGATCTTCGGTCAGGGGGCGATCCGCTGCCATCCTTATGTGCTCGACGAGCTGGCAGCGAAAGATGCCAATGATGCCAAGGCGTTCGACAAAGCGTTCTTCGGCCATATCGGGCTGATTTTCGGCAACGCCGCTCGCGCCTTCACTCTCGGGTTTGGCCTCGGCAAACCTGCTGTGCCGTTCAGCGCCCCGGCTAACGTTTACGCCCAGGATATCGCGCGGCTTTCCGCCGGCTTTGGCCTGTGCGCCGACGCCGCCATGGCGAGCCTTGGCTCGGCGCTCAAAAAGCGCGAAATGCTCTCCGCGCGGCTGGGCGACGTGCTCTCCAACCTGTACCTGGCCTCGATGGTGCTCAAGCAGTGGGAAGCCGGCGACAAGGTAGAAGGCGAAGAAGCGCTGCTGCACTTCAGCTGCCGCTTTTTGCTCCAACGCGCCGAGCAGGCGTTTGTCGAGATCTTTGACAACCTGCCTAACCGCGCGCTGGGCAAAACGCTGAAGCGGATCGTGATGCCCACCGGCCGCCGCTGGAATAAGCCCCACGACGACCTGGCGCGTGATATCGCCAAGCGTGTTTCCACGCACTCGGCGCTGCGCACCCACCTGCTGGCCAACACCTGGGATCAGAACGACGGCGCGCAACCCAACCCGCTGGCCACCTACAACGCTCTGCTGATTGAATACGACCGTGCTGACGCGCTCTACCGTAAGCTCAACAAAGCCTACGCCAAGGGCGAGCTGCCTAAAACGGCGCTGCACCCCGAGCAGCGGGTAGAGGCCGGCCTTGAGAAAGGCCTGATCAGCGACGAAGACGCCCAGTTCATGCGCGACTTCGAAGCCCAGGTGCTGGAGCTTCTCACCGTGGACGACTTCGCCTACGACGAACTGGCAAGCAATAAAGCCAAGGTGATTTATCACAACGCCCCGATAGCGGGACACCAGGCGCCGGCGGATCCGGCGCACACAACGCACTAGGCTCGGTTATCCAAGCGCAATGACTCTCTGGCACAGCGTAATGCCAGCACACCTTGACCCCGGCCTCGCGCCGGGGTTTTCTTGTTCACGACGCTTATCCTCTTCACGACACCCTCGCCCTTATGTTCACTTTCGAAAACAACGGCTGTTTTATTTGCTTTAGCGAAAAGCAAAGACTAGCCTTTTGCTACACTCGTCGGCGCTATAGATAGTCGCTATGAAACAGAAGGAAGCGCTTTGCCATGCCCAATGCCAGCACACTTCGCCAGCGCAACCGCGACCGGCTCGAACACGAGTCTTTTGATGTTTTGATCGTTGGCGGCGGGATCAACGGGGCGGCGGCCGCCGCCGCGCTGGCGGGCAAAGGCGTCAAGGTGGCGCTGATCGACCGCGGCGACTTTGCCGGCAGTACCAGCATGCATTCCTCCAACCTGGTATGGGGCGGCATCAAATATCTGGAAAGCAACGATTTTGCGCTGGTGCGCAGGCTGTGCAAAAGCCGTAACCACCTGATCAAAAGTTACCCGTCAACGGTTGAGGAAATCCGTTTTCTCACCACCATTGGCAAGCACTTTCGCTATCGGCCCAGCTACCTTTATGCCGGCACCTGGCTTTACTGGCTGATGGGCAACGGTTTTACCCGCACGCCCCGGCTGTTTTCGCCGCGGAAAATCAAACGTTTGGAACCGATCATCAACACCGAGGGGGCGGCTGGCGGCTTCGAGTATTCCGATGCCTACCTGCACGATAACGATGCTCGCTTTGTGTTCGGTTTTATCCGCCGCGCGTTGGATAACGGCGCGGCGGCGGCCAATTACATAACGTCAGAAGGCGCCGAGTACACCGATCAAGGGTGGGTAGCGCGGGTACGCGACCTCACCGATGACACCACGTTCAGCCTGCGCGCCAAGGTGATGATCAACGCCGCCGGCCCCTGGGTTGACCGGCACAATACCCTGACCGGCCAGCAGACCGACTACCACCACCTGTATTCCAAGGGCATTCACCTGATCGTGCCGCAGTTGACCGCTACCCCACGCGTGCTGGCGTTTTTCGCCGACGATGGCCGGCTGTTTTTCGTGATTCCCATGGGCACTCGCACCTGCATTGGCACCACCGATACCCACATGCCGACCCCCGAGGCCGGAATCACCCGGGACGACGTGGATTTTGTGCTGGATAACATCAACAAGCGCCTAACGCTTAAGGCCCCGCTGACGCGCGCTGACATTATCTCGACCCGCTGCGGCGTCAGGCCGCTGGCCGTCAAGGCGGAACAGGGAAGCCAACGCGACTTTCTGCAGCTGTCGCGCAAGCACGTGGTCGATACCAACGCCGCGCAGGCGCACCTGAGCATTTTTGGCGGCAAACTGACCGATTGCTTGAACGTGGGCGAAGAAGTCACACAAGCGGTACAGGCGCTAGGCGTTGCTCTACCCTACGCCGCGGCCAAATGGTATGGCGAACCCGCTAACGCGGTAAAACAAACGTTCATGCGCAAAGCCAAGCGCATGGGGCTGGATGCGATGACACCCGCCTTCTTTACCGAACCGTTATCCAAACGCCTGTGGCGGCGCTACGCCGGCCAGGCGCTGGTGTTGCTGGAACGCATTGAACAAGACTCGCGCGAAGCCGAGCCACTGATTGACGGCGCCGAGTACCTTCGTGGCGAACTGGATTTTGCCTGCCGGGATGAAATGATTACCCGGCTTGAGGATTTTTTACGCCGGCGCACCAAGATTTCACTGATCGTACCCCACGCCACACTGCGCGATTCGCCCGGGCTTTGGGAAGCCTGCCAGAGGCTCTTCGGCGAACGGGCGCAGGCGCGCTTTGACGAATATTTTGCCCGCCCGCCGGAGGCAACGGCCGGTACCTTGAGCGCCGCTCAGTGGGAGCGTACCCGCCCCACGGCGTCCAACCAGCCCTGATAAAGCGTTTCGCGCTGGGCGTCGGGCATGGCCGGCGTAAAGCTTGTTTCGCAGCGCCAGAGGGCGGCCAGCTCATCAAGGCTCTCGTACCAGCCAAGCTGCAGGCCGGCCAGAAACGCCGCGCCCAGCGCGGTGGTTTCGAGAATATCGGGGCGGTCCACCTGTACGCCGAGCATGTCGGCCAGAAACTGCATGACCCAGTTGTTCCTGACCATGCCGCCATCGACCCGCAGCTTGCCGGGCGGCGCCTGCATGTCATCGTGCATGCAGCGCTGCAAATCGCGGGTCTGGTAGCACACGGCCTGAAGCCCGGCAGCGACAATTTCTGCGATGCCGGTATCCCGGGTGAGCCCCAAAATCGCGCCGCGCGCTTTAGGGTCCCAATACGGCGCGCCCAGGCCGGTAAACGCCGGCACCAGATACACGCTGTGCCCGCTGCGGGTCTGGCGCGCCAGCGCTTCGCTTTCAGCGGCGTTTTCAAACAGTTTGAGCCCGTCGCGCAGCCATTGCATAGTGGCACCCGCCACAAAAATGCTGCCTTCCATGGCGTAGGTCGTCCGCCCGTTTAGCCGGTAGGCCACGGTGGTCAGCAGGCGGTTGCGCGAGCGCGCCGGCTCCTCGCCGGTGTTAACCACCATGAAACAGCCGGTGCCGTAGGTGCTTTTGGCCATGCCCGGGGTAAAGCAGGCCTGGCCTACCAATGCGGCCTGCTGGTCGCCGGCAACGCCGGCAATCGGCAGCTCGCCGCCCAACCACTGGGCATCAACGGTGCCAAAGTCAGCGCTTGAGTCCTTCACCTCGGGCAGTAGGCTCGCGGGAATACCAAACAGCGCCAGCAGCGCGTCGTCCCACTGCTGGGTATGAATATTGAACAGTGCGGTGCGCGAGGCGTTGGTGGCATCGGTGACGTGGCGCTGCCCGCCGGTCAGCCGCCAGATCAGAAAGGTATCCACGGTGCCAAAAGCCAGCTCGCCGCGTTCGGCGCGCGCGCGGGCGCCGTCCACGTTATCCAGTAGCCAGGCAAGCTTGGTGGCGGAAAAGTACGGGTCGATCAAAAGCCCGGTGCGCTCCTGCACGGTGTCACCGTGGCCGTCGTCGCGCAGGCGCTGGCAGTGCTCGGCGGTGCGCCGGTCCTGCCATACAATGGCGTTGTATAGCGGCTCGCCGGTGGCGCGGTCCCACAGCAGCGTGGTTTCGCGCTGGTTGGTAATCCCTAACCCCACCACCTGGCCAAGTACCGACGCGTCGTCGGGCATGGGCGTAAGCACCTCGCGGCAGGTCGCCAGCACGCTTTGCCAGAGTTCTTCAGGGTCATGCTCGACCCAGCCATCGCTGGGGTAATGCTGGGTAAACTCCTGCTGGGCACTACCGGCCACCTGGCCACGCCGGTCAAACAGCATGGCACGCGAGCTGGTAGTCCCCTGATCAACGGCAAGAATATACGACGGCATAGCGGCTTCGCTTTGTTAAGTGGGGGTGTCTCCTTCCAGCAGGCTACGTCAGCGCCACCCAAGGCTCAAGATGCAGCCCGCTAGGCGATATGCAGCGCTACGTCGTGCCGACTCAATAACCGACACACGGCAGCGGGCGGCGCCTGATCGGTAAACAGCGCATCCAGCTGAGCCAAATTGCCCTGGCGGACGACCGGGTTACGATGAAACTTGGAGGCATCCGCCGCTAGATACACCCGTCGCGAGTTGGCGATAATCGCCTGAGCCACGCGCACTTCCTGATAGTCGAACTCTAGCAGCGAGCCGTCTTCATCGATGCCGCTAATCCCGATAATGCCGTAATCCACCTTGAACTGGTTGATGAAATCGATAGTGGCTTCGCCGATCAGCCCGCCGTCTCGCGGGCGCACCTGCCCGCCCGCCACGATCACGGTAAAATCTTCCTTGTGCTGCAAAATGGCGGCTACGTTGAGGTTATTGGTAATCACCTCAAGCCCCTGGTGGTGCAGCAGCGCCTGGGCGATGACCTCGTTGCTGGTGCCGATATTGATAAACAGCGAGGCGTGATCGGGAATCTGCTCGGCCATGCAGCGGGCGATGCGCGCCTTTTCGTCCCGATACAGCGTTTTGCGCGTGCTGTAGGCCGTGTTAACGGTGCTTGACTCAAGCCCGGCGCCGCCGTGTACGCGCCGCAGCTGGCCGCGGCGTGCCAGCCGGTTGAGATCGCGCCGCACGGTTTGCGGCGTCACGCTAAAATGCTCGGCCAGCTGCTCGATGCTCATATAGCCGTGCTGACGCACCAGCTCGACAATGGCCTCTTGGCGGTCATTTTGTTTCATGGGCGCCTGTCTGATATGAGATTTTTCATGTGTTGGCCTGTTCAGGTCTTGAACAGTGTGGGCATTTATAGCGGCCAGCGCCATAGAATCATGGGCATCGCGACCGCCATGACCACTAGCGACAGCGGCAGGCCAAGCTTCCAGTAATCGCCAAACCGATAGCCTCCCGGCCCCAGCACCAGGGTATTCGACTGGTGCCCGATGGGGGTGAGAAACGCGCAGGATGCGCTGACGGCAATGACCATCAAAAACGGATCCAGCGATACCCCAAAACCCTGCGCCAGACTTGCCCCGATCGGCGCCATAAGAAGTGCGGCGGCGGCGTTGTTGACCACGTTGGATAGCAGCATCGAGAGCACAAAAAGCCCGCTCAGCGTCACCACTACCGGCCACTCGCTGCCGGCCTGCATCATGGCATCGGCGATCAGCTGTGCGCCGCCGCTGGTTTCCAGCGCCTTACCCACCGGCAGCATGGCCCCCAGCAGCACAATCACCGGGCCATCGAGCGCCTGATAGCCTTCGCGCAGCGGCAGCACGCCAATCAGCAGCGTCATCACGGCCGCGCTGGACAGCGCTACGGCCGCCGGTAAAAGATCCAGCAATATGACCACAATCGCCAGCGCAAAAATGCCCAGCGACAACGCCATTTTGCGCGGCTGCCCGAACGTTAGCTCGCGGTTGGCCAGCGGCAGGCAGCCCAGGGTGGCCAGGCTTTCGTGCATGTCGTTCTCGTTGCCCTGAAACAACAGCACGTCGCCGGCCTGAAAGCGGATATCGCGCAGGCGCTGCTTGAGCCGCGCGCCGTCGCGTGCCACGGCGACCAGATGCAGGCCAAACTGGTGATGCAACCGAAGCTGGCGCACGCTGCGGTTAGTCATCATCGAGTCGGTTCTCACCACCGCCTCTACCAGTTGCAGGCCTTCGGTATCCACGCCGTGTGAGGCTTTATCTGCCTTATCTTCAGCGTCGGCATCAGACGCCGGAGCCGTCTCATTTTCCACCGGCTTGTCATCCTGAGATTGCGCCTGATCCTCGCTGGCGTCTTCCGGCTCGCTGACCATGCTCAGGCCGGCTTTGTCTTCCAGCAGCTTCAGCTCGTCGGTGTCGGCCTCCAGCAGCAGGATATCGCCCGTTTGCAGCCTGTTATAAAATGCATAGCCGGCGTGGCGCTTGTCGTCGCGTACCACCGCCAGCACGGGAATCGCATCATCGATCTCCTTGCGTAGCTGTTGCAGCGTCAGGCCGTTGGCCTTGGCGTCTTCACCCACCTTGAGCTCGACCAGATAGCTTGCCGTATCAAACATATCGGCATTGGATGCCTGCCCCGCCCGCTGCGGCGTCAGGCGCCAGCCCACCAGCACGATAAACGCCAGACCCGCCAGCGCCACGGCTACGCCCACCGGAAAGAAACTGAACAGGCTGAAGTTTTCGCCGGTGAGGTTGCCGCGATAACTGGCAATAATGATGTTCGGCGGCGTGCCGATCAGCGTGGTCAGACCGCCCAGCAGCGAGCCAAACGCCAGCGGCATCAATAACAGCGACGGCGAAGTGTTGTGCTCCCGCGCCAGGCGCAAGGCCACCGGCAATAACAGCGCCAGCGCGCCGACGTTATTCATCACGCCGGACAGCACCACTACCGTGCCCACCAGCAGCATCAGCTGCAATATCAGCCGATCGCCGGCTTTCAATACCTGCTCGGCGATCAGGTCCACCACGCCGGCACGCTCAAAGCCGCGGCTTAGCACCAGCACCGCCGCCACTGTTATCACCGCCGGGTGGCTAAACCCCGCAAACGCCGCGTCCGCCGGCACCAACCCCAGCACCACTGAGAGCAAAAGCGCGCACAGCGCGACTAAATCATAGCGAAAGCGCCCCCACATGAAAGCCGCAAGCGTGGCGCCTAACACCAGAAACACCAGCGTGCTGGGGGCAAACCCAAGCGGGATACTGTCGATCATCCTCAATTCCTTTGGACAATGATGGGCGAGTATGAAAGCAGTCAATACCGCCTGCCGGCAACAAAAAACGGGTACCTGCCTTTAGCAGGTACCCGTTTTCATCAGCGATTAATGCGTGATGAAAAAACTACCTCAGGCGCTTTTTTCCTGCGCGCCGTCGGCTGTCTCGTTCTCCTGATCGCTTTTGCTTTTGTCCTGCTTGTCCTGAGCGTCGGACTTGGCGGCTTTCGCATCGCCCTTCGAGTTTTCGGCGTCGTTGTTGGCTTCAAACTGGACGCTTTTGGCCTGGCTGTCCTGCGCTTTCTTGTCTGACTCTTTCTTATCCGTCTCTTGTTTGTCTGACGTATCTTGCTTGTCAGACTTAGCCTTCTCACCAGATGCGGCTTTCTGGTCTGACGCGCCGTTCTGTTCAGCTTTGGCATCGCCCTTGTCGGTTAGGCGGTTTTCCAGCGAGCCCAGCTCGTCACGCCACTGGTCAAGCTGTGTCTGCAGGCTTTCAAGCTGGCTCTCGCGCTGGCTGATACCGCTATTGACCTTACCCAGCTCGTCGCGCCCGGTGCCCAGCATTGAAGTGAGCTCGCCAAGTTTGGTGCCCGTCTGCTCAAGCTCTTGCGCCTGGGTTTCGCGTTGCTTGCCAAGCGCATCGACCTTGGACTGCAGCGCATCGCGCTCGGCCTGGACGTCATCGCGCGCCTGGGTCAGCTCGTCGCGCTTTTGCTCAACGCTGCTCACTTCTTTTTTGGCTGATTCCAAACGCTTCTCGGCGCTGTCGATATCTTTTTCCAGCGTTGTCAGCTTGGCTTCTGCCTGCTGGCGCTCTTCGACTGCCTGCTGACGCTCGGTTTCGGCTTTCTGACGATCTTCCTCGGCTTTCTGGCGTGCTTTCTCGGCGTCCTGACGAGCGTCTTCAGCTTCCTGACGCGCTGCTACGGCTTCTTTTTGCGCGGTCTCGACCTTCTCTTCGTTATCACGCAGCGTGGCAAGCTTCTGCTCAGTCTCGTCTACCTTCTGATTGAGCGCATCGAGCTTTTGCTGCTGTGCCTCGCGTTCGCCGTCCCGCTGCTTGAGCGTCTCTTCAGCGTTCTTGATCTCACTTTGCGTGTCGTCAAGCGTGCCTTGCGCCTTTTCCTGCTGGCTTTTCAGCGAGGCAATGCGTTTTTGCAGCTCGGCAATGTTTGCCTCCGCGTCCTGCTGCTCGGAAAGCTCGGCATCAAGCTTTTGGCTTTGCTGCTGGGCATCAGCCAGCTGACCTTCAAGGTTTTCGACCCGCTCTGCGCGCGAACCGGCGCTCGACTGGGCAATAATGGCCCATACCACGGCGATGGCAGCAATACCGGCAATGGCCTTGACGCGGTTATCCTTCAACAGCGCACCCATCGGGGGTTTGTCAGCCGGCGAGTCAGACGAGCGCGTGTGCTGATCTGAAGTGTGTTGATCACCGGACGCATGATTGCCAGATTCCGGCTCGTGGTTATCGCCCGGTTTCTGGTCTTCTGGACGGTTATCGTCTGCCATGGTTGAATCCCTCTCGCGTTGAGTACCGAAAACAGCTATACCCTAACAGCATACACGGCGATTTGCGTCTGGCCACCCACGCCTTTCGTACATGCTTTTTTACCGCGCGTCTTGCGGTTATTTCTTGCCGTTATTGCACGCAGCGCAGCGGCGTAGGATGACGGCCTTCAATAAAGCCGCTGGCATGGCCACCAGGCGCATCAAACCAGGCAAGCCTTTTATGTAGCGCTACCACATCGCCAATAATCAACAGCGTCGGTGGCTTGATCTCACCGCTGATAAAGCCAGCGGGCAGCGAATTCAGGCGACCGATATGTACCGCTTGCGCGCGCGTGGTGCCCTGGGAGACCAGCGCCAGCGGTGTCGCCGGCGACACGCCGTGCTCAATCAGCGCCGCGCAGATGAGTTCAAGGCTGCCAAGCCCCATGTAAAACACCAGCGTTTGCCCCGGGCGGGCAAGCGATGCCCAGTCCAGCTCGCAGCGCCCGCTTTTTAAATGCCCGGTGACCAGCCGCACCGACTGGGCGTAGTCGCGGTGGGTCAACGGAATGCCGGCATAGCTTGAACACCCCGAGGCGGCGGTAATCCCGGGAATCACCTCGACCGGAATATGCTGTGCCACCAGCGTTTCAAGCTCTTCACCGCCGCGGCCGAAAATAAACGGATCGCCGCCTTTCAGGCGCACCACGGTATGGCCGGCCAGTGCCCAATCGGCTAGCGCTTGATTGATGCCCTCTTGGGGGACGCTATGATTCGAACGCGCCTTACCCACGTAGAACTGCCGGGCCCGGGCGGGAATAATATCCAGCACTTGCTGGCTCACCAGGCGGTCATACAGCACGATATCGGCATTCAGCAGGCGCTTGTACGCCTTCAGCGTCAAAAGCTCCGGGTCACCGGGGCCAGCGCCAACCAGGCTGACACTGCCCGGCGGTTGCAGGGAAATACGGTCTAACAAAGCCACGCGGCACCTCGGTAAAAACATAGTTAGCGATTAACGCTTTGTAATAAAGCGCTTCGAAAAGCGCTTCGAAAAAGCTTTTCAAGTCTGCGCAACATAGCGGACTTTTTACAGCATAAAAAGTAATAAATAATAAATATATAATTCCAAAAAAGAATAAAAGAAATATTTAACCCCGCTCCTTTGAGCGTTCGCATGCCTCCTTCCAGCTTGACAGCGCGCGCGTTTATCGCGGCAACAGCGGCAAATAGCGTCAGGGTACCCTTTATATGGGCAGTGGCAGATTACGCCTTGCGATGGCATGATGAAGGGGAAACGAGGTTTGCGTTTTGGCGTAACCGGCGACGCGCTAACGTTTCATCCACGAGCGTTTCGTCTACGCCAAAGCCACTTCATTATCCATACCGCCAGACAACGAGGTAGCCTAATCAATGTTCGAGCGTATTGAGCGAGTTCCCGGAGATGCCATTCTCGGGCTGATCGAAGCTTTCAAAAAAGACACCAACCCGCAAAAAGTCGACCTAGGTGTGGGTGTATACCGCGATGACCAGGGCAACACGCCGGTGATGCGGGCGGTAAAGGAAGCGGAAGCTCGCCTGCTCAAGAATGAAACCACCAAGACCTACATCGGCTCTCACGGTGCGCCGGCCTACGGTGACGCGGTGCTGCCACTGGTGCTGGGTGCCGACTCTCCCGTGCTGGAAGCCGGCCGCGCCAGCGCCACCCAGTCGCCGGGCGGCACCGGCGCACTGCGCTTGGCGGCAGACTTCATCGCCAAGCAGCTGCCCGGCAAAGGCATCTGGGTAAGCGACCCGACCTGGCCAAACCACCACGGTATTTTCACCGCGGCGGGCATCGAGCTGCACAAGTACCCCTACGTTGATGCCGACAACCGCCTGGATTTTGACGGCATGCTGGCTGCCATCAAGAAAATCCCCGACGGCGACGTGGTTGTGCTCCACGCCTGCTGTCATAACCCCACCGGCTTTGATCTGTCGGCCGAACAGTGGCAAACCGTGCTCGACGTTGTGCGCGAGCGCAACCTGCTGCCGCTGATCGACTTTGCCTACCAGGGCTTTGGCCAGGGGCTCGACGAAGACGCCTATGGCGTGCGTCTGTTTGCCGAGCAGCTGGACGAGGTCATCATCACCAGCTCCTGCTCGAAAAACTTCGGCATCTACTGCGAGCGTACCGGCTGTTTGATTGCCGTCGCCAAGGACGCCGAGCAGAAAGACAACATCCGCTCGCAGTTTGCCATCGTCGCCCGCGAGAACTACTCCAACCCGCCGGCGCACGGCAGCGCGATTGTCAGCGAGATTCTGCACGACGCCGAGCTTTCCGCGATGTGGCGCGACGAGCTGACCGAAATGCGCGACCGCGTGAACACGCTGCGCCGCAAATTCGTCGAAGCGCTCAAGCCCTACGGGCTGGATAAAAAGTACGCCTGCGTCGGCGAGCAGCGCGGCATGTTCTCCTACACCGGCCTCACGCCGGATCAGGTTGACCGTCTGCGCGACGAGTTCGGCATCTACATGGTGCGCTCGGGCCGTGCCAACGTCGCCGGCTTCTCCCAGCAGAACCTGCCCTACTTGGCGCGTGCCATCGCCGTGGTCAACGACGTCAAGGTCGAGGCCTGATTCACGTCGCCATGCCGCGGTAAACGCGGTGTAAGCTGAAATGCTGCAACAGCCCAAAACGCCCGGTCACGTAATACGTGACCGGGCGTTTTGCTGCGATGGTCAACATAAGTGTGTACAATCCGCGCTTTCGCCGCCAGAGCCTGGGGCGCCCGTGCGGCGTCTTACGTTTACGCAGCGCTTGACCGATCAGTCAGCTAGAGCGCTGCGTTCAGTCCACTCAAGCGCAACCAAGAGGCTTAACATGGCGGCCGCCCGCACTCACTATCCCTGGTATAAAAAAGAAGATACCGACGCGTTTTTTGCGCTGTTTCAAAACAACATCGCCAACTTCGTGATCATTGCTATTTCCATGCTCGGCATGGGTTTTCCCGCCTCCATCGTTTATGGCCAGGTACTGCCCGGCGCTGCCGTCGCCGTCATGGTGGGCAATTTTTACTACGCCTTTAGCGCCGCACGGCTGGCACGCAAGGAAAACCGCGCCGACGTCACCGCCTTGTCGTACGGTATTTCTACGCCGGTGATGTTCGTATTCCTGTTTGGCGTGCTGTTGCCGGCCAAACAGCTGACCGGCGACGCCGATTTGGCGTGGAAAATCGCCGTGGCGGCGTGTTTTATCAGCGGCGCCATTGAGGCGGCCATCAGCCTAGTCGGCCGCTGGGTGCAGTACCACCTGCCCCGCGCGGCCATGCTGGGGGCGGTCGCCGGCGTGGCGCTGACCTTCATCGCCGGCGAAATGCTGTTCAAGACGCTGGAAATCCCCGTTGTCGGGCTGGTAGTGCTGGCGCTGATTATCGTCGGGCTGATCGCACGGGTGAGCATGCCGTTTCGCGTGCCGACGTCGCTGTTCGCAATTATCATCGGTACGCTGCTGGCCTATTTGATCGGCGAAGCCGACGGCAGCTCGTTCAGCGAGGCGTTTACCCACCTGGGGTTTTATCCGCTGCTGCCCAATATGGCGTGGTTTGAGGGGCTGGGGCTTTTGTTTACCGGCATGCTGACGATTCTCACCGTGGTGCTGCCCATCACGCTGTATAACGCCATCGAAACCATGAACAACGTCGAGGCCATGGAAGCCGCCGGCGATAAGTACGACGTGCGCGAATGCCAGGCCGTTGACGGCGCCGGCACCATGATCGGCGCGCTGTTTGGCGGGGTGTTTCCGACCACCGTTTACATCGCGACCGTGGGCGCCAAATGGATGGGTGCCGGGCGCGGTTACAGCCTGCTGAACGGCGTGGTATACGCCATTGCCACCATGTTTGGCCTGATTGCCGCGCTGGCGGCCGTCATTCCAGTGTCGGTTGTCGCACCCATTTTGGTGTTCGTGGGGATTTCCATGATCGCCACCGCCTTCCAGTCCAACGATACCCGTTACTACCCCGCCGTGGCGCTGGCCATGCTGCCTTATTTTGCCAACTATGTAATGACGCGCTTTAGCCGCAGTGCCGGGGATGCCGTCAACGAAATCTCCAGCGCCGTGGTGGTCATGGGCCAAGGTGCTATGTTCATGGCAATTTTTCTCGGCGCAATGACCGTGTCGGTGATCGACCATCAGTTCCGCCGTGCGGCGGCCTTTGCCATCCTGGCGGCGGGCTTTTCGTTTGTCGGGCTGATGCACGCCCCCAAGCTTGCGTTTAACGCCGCGCCGGATTTCGTTGCAGGCTACCTTGCCATGGCGCTGCTGTTTGTCTACTTCGAGTTCCAGCAGCGCCGCGAAGCGCACCGCTAACCCCCGCCTGCCTGAGCCTCTCTCGTCTGCCGCTGCGGGCGGGAGAGGCTCAGTTAAAAAGTCGTCATTTAAGCAATCAACCGCTTAAGCATACGCCATGCGACAAGGCCGGCCAGCACGTTGCCTACGGCCGCGCCCAGCGCCAACCCCATCCAGCCGCCCAGCTGCATGCCCAGCCACAGGCAGGGCAAATAACAAACAAACAGCCGCACGCAGGACAGCAGCATCGACCACAGCGGAAACCCCAGCGCATTACCCGCCGACACCACTAGCATGCACACGCCCAGCGCGGCGTAGCTTGGCAGCAAAAAGCGGATCAATAGCGCAAGCTCTTCCTGCACCGCCGGCTGTCCGGCAAGCGCCAGCGCGACCCAGTGGGCAGCCAACGCCATGACCAGCCCCAGCGCCAACTGCCATAGCACCGCTACTTTCAGCGCCAAGCGCATCAGACGGTTAATTTGTGCCCAGTCGCCGGCGCCATAGCAGCGCCCCAACCACGGTGGCAATGACATGGTCATGGCCAGAATGGCCATCAGCGATAGCGTTTCAAGCCGGCTTGCTAGCCCCCAGGCGGCAACAAACGTGTCACCTATATTAGCCACCACCGCAATCGCCAGCATCGCCGATAGCGGCGGCATCAGCTGGCTGACCATCGCCGGGCCGGCAATACCCATGAACGGCCGTAGCGAACGCCGGGCTTCCGCACCTAACCCACGGTGCGTTAGCCAGCGCTTGCGCCACAGCCAGGTGCCGGTAAAGCCAAGCCCCGTGCCAAACGCGATCACGCTTGCCCAGGCAGCGCCCGGCAGCCCCAGCCCTGCCCAGGGGCCGGCGCCAAAAATCAGCAGCGGATCCAGCACCAAGTTGATCAGGCTCGTCAATAGCATCATGTTGCCGGGCAATTTCGTATTGCCGTGAGCCCTAAAAACGCTGTAGGCAAAATACGCCAGCGCGCCGAACCAGCCCGCCAGCAGCTGCACCGGCCAGTAGGTACGAATGTAGCCAAGTGCCGCTGGGTCAGCGCCCAGCGTGGCAAATATCGGCCGCTGCCCCAGCCACAGCGCCACGGCCATCACGCCAATCAACGTGCTGCCGACCATCAGCACCAGGGCGCTCAAACGTCTGGCGCGCTGAGGCTCGCCGCCACCCAGCGCCCGGGAGATCAGCGCGGCAATGGCAATGCCGATGCCCACCTGAATACCAATGATCAGAAACGACAGCGGAAAGGTAAAAGACTGCGCCGCCAGCTGCGCGGTGCCCAGCCGGGCAATAAAGGCGCTGTCGACCAGCTGAAAACCCAGCAGCGCAAGAACACCGATGGCCATCGGCCAGGTTTGCTGCCATAGCTGCTTACCCAGAGGGCTCGCGGATGTCGCTTGCTGAGCGTCTACCACAGATCAATAACTCCCTGCGTTGACCGGATACTTATTTTGCAAAAAGAAGCCCTAACGTAAAAACGCCACCGCCTCGGGCAAGGCGGTGGCGTTTTATGCAGCAGGCCGGTTACTGGCGAATGCCTTCAAACGTGACGTAAAGCTCAAGCTCGCGCATGGGCTCGGGAAATTTTTGCATATCGATGCCAAATTCGGACAGCGAAAGCGTGGTGCTGCCCTCAAAGCCCGCGCGGTAGCCGCCCCAGGGGTCGTCGCCTTCGCCTACCAGCGTCACCGGCATGTCGATGGTCTGGGTTTCACCGTGCAGCGTCAGCTCGCCGGTCACAACACCTTCGCTTTCGCCGTTTGACTCAAAGCCGGTGGAGCGGAACGTCGCCGTGGGGTATGCATCGGCATCCAGAAACTCATCGCTCAGGATATGACGGTCGCGCTCAGCGTGATTGGAGTTAAGGCTCGCCACTTCGACGTCAAACGCCACTGACGCGTCTTCAAGGTTATCAGGATCGTAATCAAACTCGCCGCTGAAATCCTCGAAACTACCCAGAATATACGAATACCCCAAGTGGCTGATCTTGAACTGCACAAAGGCGTGGTTGCCTTCGGTATCAACCGTATAGCTGTCTGCCTGGGCCTGGCTGAACGGCAGCAGTGCGGCGGTGATGGCCGCCGCTACTGCGGTCTTCTTGAGCGTATGTGCTATCAACATCCTGTTTCTCCTTGCAGGGGACAACCCGCTATCAGTCGCGTCGGGTATATTTGGCATTAAGCATGCGTAAAAGCGTCAAACGTTTATCCCGCCAGTGGTGCTTGAACGACGCAAGCGCATGCCCCGCCGCCAGCACCAATAGCGTAAGAGTGCTATACCAGTGAATCGTTCCCGCTATATCGGCCTGATTGGCAAAGCCGTAGACAGTCGCCGGAAGCTCGAACCAACCAAACACGCTGATGCCGCCGCCTTTGGCGGTTGAAATCAAATAGCCACTGATCAGCACCACCAGCAACAGCGCGTAAAGCGCCAAATGGCCTAGATGCGCCGCCACGGCCTCAAAGCGGCTGCCTTCGGCGCGGGGCGTGGGCTGTACAAATCGCCAGACCAGACGGCCAACGGTCGCCAACAGGAGTAAGACGCCCGCCGAGCGGTGAATCCACGGCCCCTGGTTATACCAGCCGCTGTAGTAGTCGAGCCCGGTCATCCACCAGCCGAGCGCAAACAGCCCAAGAATCGCCAGCGCGCTTAGCCAGTGCAGCGCGATACTGATCCATCCCCAGCCGCTATGCGTATTGCGCCACATAAAAGCCCCTTTACGTGACTTGACGTTTAGCCGCTCAGGCCAGCGTATCAAGCCCGCGAGCCAGATCGCGCCGAATGTCCACCAAGCTTTCAAGCCCCACCGAGACGCGCAGCAGCCCCGGCGTAATCCCCGACGCCTGCTTCTGCGCGTCCGACAGCCGCCCGTGGGTGGTGCTCGCCGGATGCGTAATGGTGGACTTCACATCGCCCAGATTACCGGTAATCGAGATAAGCCGCGTGGCGTCAATCACCTGCCATGCCTCCGCCTGGCCACCGTGCACTTCAAAGCCCAGCACCGCACCAAAGCCCGTCTGTTGGCGGGCCGCCAGCGCGTGCTGCGGATGGCTTTCAAGACCGCTGTAATACACTTGCGCGATGGCCGGATGCTGCTCCAGCCATTCGGCCAGCTGCTGAGCGTTCTCACAGTGGGCGCGCATGCGCAGCGACAGCGTTTCAAGCCCCTTGGTGAAAATCCAGGCGTTGAACGGGCTAAGGCAGGGGCCCGCCGTGCGCACCGCGCCGAACACGCCCTCAAGCAAATCATGGCCGCCGACCACCGCGCCGCCGATCGCACGCCCCTGGCCGTCAAGATACTTGGTGGCCGAGTGGATAATCAGGTCAGCACCCAGCGCTAGCGGGCGCTGCAGCGCCGGCGTTAAAAAGCAGTTATCGATGGCCAGCAGCGCCTCGTGGCGGTGGGCAATCTCGGCCAGGGCGGCAATATCGGCGACTTCCGACAGCGGATTCGACGGCGTTTCGGCGAACAACAGACGCGTTTGCGGCGTTATCGCCGCCTCCCAGGCGTTCAAATCAGACAGTTCGACATAGCGGGTGGTGATGCCGAATTTGCCCAGATATTTATCCAACAGGCTGACCGTGGAGCCGAACAGCGAGCGCGACGCGACGATTTCATCGCCGGCGGAAAGCACCGCCAGCGCAGTGCACAAGATGGCCGACATACCCGAGCTTGTCGCCACGCAGCGCTCGCCGCCTTCCATCGCTGCCAGGCGCTTCTCAAAGGTATGCACCGTGGGGTTGGTAAAGCGCGAATAGATATTGCCCGGCTCTTCGCCCTTGAACTTGCGCGCCGCCTCGGCCGCACTTTCATAGACAAAGCTTGAGGTCGGAAAAATCGGTTCGGCGTGTTCCTGCTCGGCGGTGCGGTCGTGGCCTGCGCGAATAGCCAGCGTTTCCAGCGACCACGGCGCATCTCGCGAATCATCGTGCATATCGGGTTCCCGGTGGTGTCCTGTTAATCGTCCAGATCGTCATCTTGATTATGCATCCCCACCAGCGCGTTATCACCGGCGCTTTCGTCCATGGCGGCGTCGTTGCGGTTGGCCTGAAGCTCGGCCAGATAGGCCTTGTCGATGTCGCCGGTGACGTAATTGCCGTCAAACACCGAGCAGTCAAAGCCTTCAAACGCCGGGTTAACTTCGCAGCAGGCGGCTTTCAGGTCGTCCAGATCCTGATAGAAGATCCGGTCGGCGCCGATCAGCTCACCCACTTCGGCTTCGGTGCGCCCGTGGGCAATCAATTCATCGGCGGCGGGCATGTCGATGCCGTAGACGTTGGGGTAGCGCACCGGCGGCGCGGCCGAGGCAAAATACACCTTGCGCGCACCGGCATCGCGGGCCATCTGGATAATCTGCTGGCAGGTCGTACCGCGCACGATGGAGTCGTCCACCAGCAGCACGTTTTTATCCTTGAACTCGATATCGATGGCGTTGAGCTTCTGGCGCACCGACTTCTTGCGCTGGGTTTGCCCCGGCATGATGAAAGTGCGGCCAATATAGCGATTTTTCATGAAGCCTTCGCGGTAGGTCACGTTCAAATGCTGCGCCATTTCCAGCGCCGAGGTGCGCGAGGTATCGGGAATCGGGATGACTACGTCGATGTCGTGATCGGGCCATTCGTTGAGCACCCGATCGCCGAGCTTGCGCCCCATCTGCATGCGCGTGCCGTAGACATAGGCGCCGTCCAGAATCGAGTCGGGACGCGCCAGATACACGTGCTCGAAGATGCACGAACGCAGCTGCGGACGGTCGGCGCATACCTGGGTATGCACGCGGCCCTGCATATCAACGAAAATCGCCTCGCCCGGCGAGAGGTCGCGCTCAAGCTCAAAGCCGCCGACGTCAAGCGCCACGGATTCCGAGGCGACCATGACTTCCTGCTGGCCGTCGACCGTGCGCGTACCGAACACCACCGGGCGAATGCCATTAGGATCACGAAACGCCACCATGCCGACACCGTTGATCACCGCTACTGCGGCGTAGCCACCCTTGCAGCGGCGATGCACGCGGCGCACAGAATCAAACACGTCCTCTGGCTCAAGGTGCAGCCCCTGCTTGCCCAGCTCATGGGCGAACACGTTAAGCAGCACTTCTGAGTCTGAGCTGGTGTTGATGTGGCGCAGATCGCTTGAGAAAAGCTCTTGTTTGAGCCGATCCGAGTTGGTCAGGTTACCGTTGTGCGCCAGCGCGATGCCGTAAGGCGAGTTGACGTAGAACGGCTGCGACTCGGCTTCGCTGGATGAGCCGGCGGTTGGGTAGCGCACGTGGCCGATACCCAGATTGCCTTTCAGCCGCGCCATGTGGCGGGTATGAAACACGTCACGCACAAGGCCGTTGCTCTTGCGCAGAAAAAAGCGTCCTTCGCTCCAGGTCATCATACCGGCCGCGTCCTGGCCCCGATGCTGAAGCACGGTCAAGGCGTCGTAAATGGCCTGATTAACCGCCTGCGTGGCCATAAGGCCGACGATACCGCACATGCTGCTTACCTCGCTTGTTCGCGACTTACCGGGGGCGTAAGCCATTTAATTCATGAACGCGGCCTGGCGCCGCCGTACCGTTCAGGAAGCATCACCCAGGTTGAAATCCGGCAGCGAAATCTCTTTGAGCGATTCCGGCGCCGGTGGGAAATCGTGCTCCCACTGGTCAAGCTGGACAAGTGCCCAGCCGCGCAGCTGCTCGAAGGTGGGTCGCAGCGTGGCATTCTGCCAGGCCTCAAGCTCTTCAAGCGGCGTTAGCGTCAACAGCACGGTGGCCACCAGCAGAATGGCCGTACCCCGCGCCAGCCCAAAGACGGCGCCGGCCAGGCGGTTCAAAAAGCCCATGCCGACCCACACTATCGCTGCGTGCAGCGCGCGGATGATAATGCCGCAGATCAGAATCACGGCAAAAATCACCAGTACAAACGCCAGCACCAGGCGCGCGTCAACGCTTGAAATCCAGTCTTCAAGCAGCTCGGCAACGGGCTCAACCAACACCCGCGCCACCATTAATGCCACCACCCAAGCGGCGAGCCCCAGCGCTTCGCGCACTAGCCCGCGCACAAAGCCTGCCAGCATGGAGAGCGCCAGCACGGCCAGAAACAGCGTATCAATCCAGGTTAGCGCCATGGTTCAGTCCTTAACACGGATCAGCAGCCCCTGCTGATTGGCGCGTTCTTTTACCAGTGAGCGGGCGCGCTCACCGTCTTCTGAGCTGGCGAAAGGCCCCACTAGCACGGTGGTCAAATCATTGTCCCGGGCACGGGTATACACGCGAAAGCCTTTGCCTTCGAGCTCTTTTTTCAACCGTTTGGCGTTATCCGCTTGGCCAAAACTGCCCACCTGAACAGCCCATTCGCCGCTGGGCGCCGCTTTCGGCGCGCCGTCGCCTTGCATCAGCGCGGCAATGGGATCACTTTTTTTCGCCGGCGTCTTTTGTTGCGTAGGCGTCTTTTCTGGCGCAGACGTCTGTTCATCGTCATCCGCCGCTGTCGGTGAACCGGCCGCGTCTTCCAGTGGATCAGGCTCGACGATGGCTCCGATGGAGTCGGGTTTTTCCGGCGCGGGCACCTCGTGGCGCGGCACATCGACGGGCTGCTCAATGGTAAACGAGGGCTGGGGCTGCTCTTCGCGCGGTGCCGGGTCGCTCATCAGCCACGGCACCAGAATGGCGGCCAGCGCCAGCAAGATGACAATACCGCTAATGCGCTCTGTTTTGCCGTATTTCATGTGTCTGTCCTCTACCAGGTCAGCCTTTTACCCGATCAGCCCTTGCCAAGTCGGCTGCCCGGCACTTATGCGCTACTGCCAAAGTATGGCGTTGCGAGCAACGCCCCCACCGTGAAAAACGAACCGGCGGCCAGAACGATATCGTCCTCGGCCAGCTGTTCACGCAGCCATTCGGCGCCCGCCTCGGGTGACGCCGCGCAGTGATGAACGCGTCCGCCCTGCGCCGCGACGTCTTCTGCCAGCGCGTCTGCGTCGCGCCCTCGCGGGCCATCAAGGCTCACGCAAACCCAGTCGCTGATGACCGGCCTGAGTGCGGCAATCACCCCCATCGCGTCTTTATCGTCAAGCATGCCCAGTAAACACCAGCGCCGCCCCGCCGCAGGGCGCGCCTGCAGGCGGCCAGCCACGTAAGCCGCCGCGTGGGGGTTATGCCCCACATCCAAACACCATTGGCCACGCCACTGCATACGCCCGGACAGGTTCACCTGCTCAAACGCAAAGGCAACACGTTGTGGCTCTAGCTCAACCCCGGCAAGCGCCAGCGCCTGCAGCGCGGTGGCGGCGTTATCCAGCGGCAAGCCGGGGTCGGGCAAAGCATTCAGCGCAGGCGCCGAGTCTCGCTGAAACGACCACGCGCCGCGTTCAAGCGGCGTGCGGGAAAACGCCTGACCCAGCGCGTAGACCGGCGTCTGTAACGTAGTGGCGGTCTCGGCAACGCTTGACGGCAGCGTCTGGCTGCCCAGCACGGCCGGACGATGGGCACGGAAGATACCCGCTTTTTCACGCCCGATCTGGGCAATGTCGTTGCCCAGAAAGCCGGCGTGATCCTGGGCGATGGTGGTTACCACTGCCACATTGGCATCGATAATATTGACCGCGTCCAGCCGCCCACCCAGCCCGACTTCCAGCACGACCACGTCAAGCGCCGACTGCGCCAAGCACCACAGAGCACAAAGCGTGCCGGCTTCAAAGTAGGTCAGGCTGATCTCGGGCGCGGCGCGGCGCGCCCTTTCGACGTGCACAAAGCCCTGCACCAGCAGCGCATCGCTTACCGGCTCGCCGTCGAGCGTAACCCGCTCGTTATAGCGCACCAGATGCGGCGAGGTATACGAGCCCACGCGTTTGCCGTGGGCACGGGCAAGACTTGCTAACAGCGCAACGGTCGAGCCTTTGCCGTTAGTGCCGGCAACGGTGATGACCTGCGGCAAGCGATCGCCCTGCAGGCAACCGTCACGCACAAGCCCCATGCGCTCGGCTACCTCGCGTACGCGCGAAAGCCCCATATCAATTCCCACTGGGTGCAGCCGCTCCCAGTGGTCGAGCCACGCGGGCAGGGTGTCGGGGAAATTGTTCGGCAAAGCATCAGGCATCGCGGGGCTTGTCGTCGCTTTCTGGCCTGGCCGACGTTTCCTCGCCGGCGGCCTGATCGTCGGCTAACGCTTCATCGGCGGCGATGTCATCTTTCGCCGTTGACGCATCAGCGTTCTGGGCATCCGCGGTGTCTTGCACAGGCGAGCTCTCGGGCGTGGCCGCGTCAGCGGGTTGATCTGATTCTTCGACGCCGGCTTCTTCGGTCTTGTCCGCCTCAGGGTCGGGCTGCGCCGCCTCATCAACCGGCAGTTGATGGGTGAGTTTGCGCAGCATGCCGCCCAGACGAGACCGCATATCATCGCGATGAACAATCATGTCGAGCGCGCCATGTTCCAGCAGAAACTCACTGCGTTGGAAGCCTTCGGGCAGGGTTTCGCGCACGGTTTGCTCGATAACCCGCGGGCCGGCAAAGCCGATCAGCGCGTTGGGCTCGGCCACGTTAAGATCCCCAAGCATCGCCAGCGAAGCCGATACGCCGCCAAAGACCGGATCAGTCAGCACCGAAATGTACGGTATGCCGGCTTCTTTCAAACGTTCCAGCGCGGCCGAGGTTTTGGCCATCTGCATCAGCGAGAACAGCGCCTCCTGCATCCGCGCCCCGCCGGAGGCGGAAAAACAGATCAGCGGCAGTCCTTCTTCGCGGGCAAGCGTTGCCGCGCGCACGAACTTCTCTCCGACAACCGCCCCCATGGAGCCGCCCATAAAGGTGAACTCGAACGCCACAGTGATGACCGGCAGACCGTCGAGCTGGCCGCGCATGGCAATCAAGGCGTCTTTTTCACCGGTGGCTTTTTGCGCGGCAACCAGGCGATCGCGATACTTTTTGGAGTCGCGAAACTTCAGCCGGTCAACGGGTTCCACCTCGGCCGCAAGCTCTTCGCGGCCGTCTTTATCCAGAAACCAGTCCAGACGCTTGCGCGCTGTCAGGCGCAGGTGGTGGTCGCATTTGGGGCAGACGCTGTGGAGCTTTTCAAGCTCGGGCAAATACAGCACGGCCTCGCACTTGGGACATTTACGCCAAAGACCGTCGGGCACGCTGGCACGGCGGTCCTTACGCTGGATTCGTCCCATGGTGGGCACAATTTTATCTAGCCAGCTCATATCACAAAGGCTTCCGTTATACATTAACGCCCGGCGGTACCAGGCCTGGGTGTGTGCTTAAAGCGGTGTTTTCCCCTCGCGCTCAGCGCGTGGGGTATGTTGTGTCTCTAGCGCCCGACGTCAGCGTCCATGGCGCGGCGCATCTCGCCCAGCACGCTTTTCAGCTCGCCGGGGATCGCCTCGGGCATTGCCGCGTTCTCGGCAATGCGGTTGACCAGCGCGCTGCCGACAATAACGCCGTCTGCCACTTTCGCAACCTCGGCGGCGGTTGCGCCGTCGCGTATGCCGAAGCCAACGCACAGTGGCAGCGTTGTCAGCTCGCGTAGCGGCGCCAAATGCTCGGCCACATCAACGGCATTGAGCGTTGCCGATCCCGTCACGCCTTTGAGCGAAACGTAGTAAAGATAGCCTTCGCCGTGAGCACAGATGATCGCGGCGCGCTCCTTCGACGTGGTCGGCGCAACCAGGAAAATCGCTGCAATACCGCGCGCCTTCAGCAGCGGCGCTAGTTCGTCGGCTTCTTCCGGCGGCATATCCACCATCAGCACGCCGTCAACGCCGGCGCTTGCTGCTTTTTCAGCAAACACGTCGTAGCCGATGCGCTCCACAGGATTAAGGTAACCCATCAGTACCACCGGCGTCTGACTATCGGTCTGGCGGAACTCTGCCACCATATCAAACAGGTCGACCAGCCGCGTGCCCTCTTTGAGCGCCCGCTCGCAGGCTTTCTGAATCACCGGACCGTCGGCCATGGGGTCGGAAAACGGCACGCCCAGCTCGAGCACGTCGGCGCCAGCTTCGACCAACGCATGCATGAAGCCCACGGTATAGCGCGGCGCCGGGTCACCGGCGGTAATAAAAGGGATCAGCGCCTTACGTCCCTGCTGCTTGAGTTCGCTGAATCGTTGATCAATACGGTTCATGGCTATCCCTTAAAATTCAATACCGTCGATTTTGGCAACCGTCATGATGTCTTTATCGCCGCGCCCCGAGAGATTGACCACAATATGCTGGTCGGGCCGCATAGTGGGCGCCAGCACCTTGGCATGTGCCAGCGCGTGGGCAGACTCCAGTGCCGGCATGATGCCTTCCATATGGGTCAGCTCGCGAAAGGCCTCAAGCACTGCATCGTCGTTGGCGGTCACGTAGTTGACACGCCCCACGTCTTTCCACAGCGCGTGTTCGGGACCCACGCCAGGATAATCGAGCCCGGCGGAAATCGAGTGAGTCTCGGCCACCTGGCCGGCTTCGTCCGACATCAGATAAGTGCGATTGCCGTGCAGCACGCCGCGGGGCGCGTTGGAAGAAAGCGGCGCGGCGTGACGGCCGGTTTCTAGGCCGTCGCCACCGGCTTCCACGCCGTACATGGCAACGTCAACGTCTTCGACAAACGGGTAGAACAACCCCAGCGCGTTGGAGCCGCCGCCCACGCAGGCAATCAGCGCGTCGGGCAGCCGGCCGATCTGCTCAAGCGATTGCTCGCGTGCTTCGCGCCCCACCACCGAGTTGAAATCACGCACCAGCAGCGGGTACGGATGCGGGCCGGCGACGGTGCCGATAATGTAGAAGGTGTTATCGACGTTGGTGACCCAGTCGCGCAGCGCCTCGTTCATGGCGTCTTTCAGCGTCTTGGTACCCGACTCTACCGGGATCACCCGCGCGCCCAGCAAGCGCATGCGGTAAACGTTGAGTTTCTGGCGCTCGACGTCGACGGCCCCCATGTAAATATCGCACTCAAGCCCCAGCCGCGCGGCCACAGTCGCGGTGGCAACGCCGTGCTGGCCGGCGCCGGTTTCAGCGATCACCCGCGGCTTGCCGGTTTTTTTCGCCAGCAGCGCCTGACCCACGGTGTTATTCACCTTATGGGCGCCGGTGTGGTTGAGATCTTCGCGTTTGAGCCAGATCTGCGCACCGCCCAGCGCCTCGGACCAGCGCTCGGCATGATAAAGCGGCGACGGGCGCCCGACGTAATGGGCAAGGTCGCGGTCAAACTCCGCCTGGAAGGCCGGGTCATTACGCAAGCTGGTATAAATCTTTTCCAGGTCTTCCAGGGCAAAGCTTAAGGTTTCTGACACAAAGCGGCCGCCGTAGGGGCCAAAATGACCACGGGCATCCGGCATCTGGGTCAGCTCGCTGAACTTGGTAGCGCTGGACTTAGTAGCAGAGACGGTCACAGGAATACCTCACAAAAACGCCAAGAATTAAGCAACAGTAAACAAGCAACAATGGCTTAAGCAACAACAGCCAAGAGGGACAGCATGCGCTTTCTATAGGGCAGCTTTTATCGTGGTTGGTTCGCCGCGGCGATCTGTTGCACAAACGCGGCCATTTTCGCCGTGTCTTTGCCGCCGGGAAACGCCTCTATACCGCCGGAAACGTCCACCGCATAGGGCGCCACCTGATTGACAGCATTGCCAATATTATCAGGCGTTAAGCCACCGGCGAGGATAACAGGTTTTGCCAGGACTGCGGGGATTCTTGACCAGTCAAAGGTTTCGCCGGTGCCGCCCGGCACGCCCGGGCGATACGCATCAAGCAGCAGCGCGGAGGCGCCTGGGTAGCGCTCGGCCTCGCGGTGCAGGTCAACGCCCTCGCGCATGCGCAGCGCCTTGATCCAGGCCATGTTGTAGCGCGCGCAGTCCGCCGGCGGCTCAGTGCCGTGAAACTGCAGCAGATCCAGGTACGGAGCGCACTGCTCGATCAGCGCCGGCTCGGCGTCAACAAACAGCCCGACCCGGGTGACAAAGGCCGGCACCTCGGCGGCAAGGGCCGCCAGCGTATCCACGTTGATCGCGCGCTTGCTTGGCGACCACATGACAAAGCCTACGGCGTCAACGCCAAGCACGACGGCGTGGGCAATATCGGCTCTGCGGGTCAGGCCGCAGAACTTGATTCGCGTGCGGGGGCAAGGCGAGTTCATGGCGTGCGCTCCTGCTCTGGGTGAGTCAGCTGCCGGGGGCGGCCACGGCGCAGGCGCACCATGCGCGAATCGGGAATCGCCCGCTCGCCGCTCCATTCGCCGGTAAAGGCCAGTAAATTGGGCCCCAGCGGCTCTTGGGGCAGCGGAAAGGCATCATCGTAGCGTACATCGACAAAATGCAGCCCGCAGGCCGGTGCGGTTACCTCGCCTTTGCGGCGATTCTTGAGGGCTAAAAGCCGCCCGATATAGGCTTCATCCTGCGTGCCGCGGCCGACGCTCATCAGCGCGCCGACGATATTGCGGATCATGTGGTGCAAAAAGGCATTGCCCTGAATATCCACTACCACCAGCGGCCCGTGGCGTTTGACCTCGATAAAGTGCATGTGCCGCCACGGGGTTGTGGAACGACAGCCGGCGGCGCGAAAACTGGAAAAATCGTGCTCGCCGATCAGCGCCTGAGCGGCGCGGTGCATGGCATCGACATCCAGCGGATCGCGACACCACGCCACATTGGCCCGCTCAAGCACCGGGCGGTTGAGCTGGTTGATCAGCAGATAACGATAGCGCCGCGCTAGTGCGCTCAAGCGCGAATGAAAGTCGTCGGGTACCGGTGCCACCCAGCGCACGGAGATATCCTTGGGCAAGTGCGTATTGGCACCAAAAATCCAGCTTTTCTCGCTGCGCGACACGGGCGAGTCAAAGTGAGCGATCTGGCGGGTGGCGTGAACGCCGGAATCAGTGCGCCCGCTGGCGTGAATACGCACCGGCGTGGCGGCGACCCGCGACAGGGCTTTTTCCAGCGACCCTTGCACCGAGGCGGAGTGGCTCAGGCGTTGAAACCCGCAGTAGTGGGTACCGTCGTATTCGATACCCATGGCCAGCCGCCCGGTCAGCGGCGTTGTTTCATCAAAGAGGTCGAACAGCGTCGTCATTAACTTAACTTACGTCAATCAGGAGGAGGAGGAGATCGTATTATCCTGACTCAACGACCTGAATGCCACCTCTTCGGCGCTTCACGGCTCAACGCGGGCCTCTTCCCGGGATGAGGCCAGGCCCGCCGCCTGGCTTTTACCCAACATGTCGTTTTCATCGTCATCCGACGCCTCCGGTGAGGGCGGCGGCCGGCGCCGATATCGCCACAGAACCAGCGACACCAGCAGTAACAGTGCGGCTCCCGCCAGCGGCCAGCGATACTCGGTCGCAATAGCTAGCATACCGCGGCGCGCGATTGCCAGCTCGCTTATCGGCGGCATAGCGTCGCTCTCTATTGGCTCAACCGCCGACCCGCCCGATGTGGCCGCGCCATCTTTTGGCGGCAACGCGGGCAACGGCGTGGTGCCGCGCATCTCCTGACGCGCCAGCTCAACTTCCTGCAAGGCCAGCTCATCGGTCAGCTGCGACATTTCCGCCTTCAGCTGGGAAACTTCTTCGCGCAGCCGGTCACGCTGGCTGGTAATACGCTCAAGCTTGGCCTGTGCCTCGGTGGGTTTTTTTGTCTGCTGCGCCAGCTCACTGGTCGACACGCCCTCGCCGAGCTGTCTGGCCGCGAGAAGCGCTCGGCTGCTCAGCGCCGCTATCGATACTGCCGCCTCGCCTTCCGCCCCACCGTCTGGCTCAGCCGGCTGCGGGTTGGCTTCGCTGCTCAGCCCCAGCGGCACGTGAACCGGGCCGTTAGGGCCACGAATGCGCCACGCGGTATTCATGTAATCGATGGTTTGTGCCGCCTGCGCCTTGCTGCGCTCCAGCATTTGAACGGTTGTCGGCACTTTGAGCTTAAACCCGGCGTTCATGCCGTTGATATTACCGCTGGGAAACGCCCCAGGGTTAACCACTACCAGCGCCAGCATCACCTGCTCGATGCTGGCCCGCGCGGGCTTTAGCCGCTCGGCAACGTTCCACAGCGTATCGCCGTTTTTCACCTGGGTAGAAGATGCGGCTGAGTCGCTAGTTTTGACGACGTCCTGAGCCCTATCCTGCCCCTCAGCGCCCGGATTAGCGTCGTCTTTATTGCCGTCACCCGACTTATCGTACACCGGCGCATCAAACAGCAGCGTCACGTCTTGGGTGACATCGCCGTCGGGTGTGGTTAGCGTCAGCAACAGATCAAGCCAGGGCGTATTGGCCGGAGCGCTTGAGGTCAGGCGCACCTCCGGCGTGCCGCTGCCCACATGGATATCGGCCTTGATGCTTGCCGCAAAGCTTTCCCAATCAAGCCCTGCCGCCTGAAAGGCCGAACGGTCGGCAACGCTTACGCGCAGTTGCTCGGGGTCGTACGCGCCGGCATCGACCAGCGGAATAGAGACATTAAGCGGCGCACGAAGATACGAGTGAACCGCCGGCTGCCCAAGCCCTAATGCGCGTAAACGATGGGGCTGGATAACGTCAACGTAACGAGCGTTGCCAGCGCAAATGATTGTTTCATGAACGTCTCTGATTCCCTGGGCTTGGCACGCTGAGTCGCTCAGAAGCTCTAACATTCCAACGCATCAGCACTGTTTTTATCATCAACTCGTTATTATGTCGCATAAAAAGCCGCACAAAATGCGGGATAAAAAATGCTACATAAAGCAACGATAACCACGAGTTATATCAGCGTACAAAAAACGGGCGCTGACTAAAGCGCCCGTTTCTAATGTACCCGCTAGCGCGGGGTTACTGTTCGCGCAGAATCTTGAGCATGCGCTTGATCGGTTCCGCCGCGCCCCAGAGAAGCTGGTCGCCAACGCTGAAAGCCGAGAGGTATTCGCCGCCCATGGCAAGCTTACGCAGCCGGCCTACCGGCACCTGCAACGTGCCGGTGATCGCCGACGGCGTTAGCTGTTCGATGGTGGCGTCTTTCTCGTTGGGGACCACGCTGACCCAGTCGTTGTGCTTCGCCAGACGGTCTTCGATTTCATCCAGCGGCACGTCTTTCTTGAGCTTGATGGTAAACGCCTGGCTGTGCGAGCGCATCGCGCCGATACGCACACACAGGCCGTCGATGGGGATGGGGTTGTTCTCAAGCCCCAGAATCTTGTTGGTTTCGGCCGAGCCTTTCCACTCTTCACGGCTCTGGCCGTTGTCCAGCTTGCTGTCGATCCAGGGCAACAGGCTACCGGCCAGCGGCGCGCCGAAGTTATCGGTGGGGAAATCACCGCTGCGCATGGCCGCGGTCACCTTGCGGTCGATGTCGAGGATCGCGCTAGAGGTATCCTTGAGCTCTTCGCCGACGCTATCGCGCAGCCCGCCCATCTGGTTGAGCAGCTCGCGCATGTGCTTGGCACCCGAACCCGAGGCCGCCTGATAGGTCATCGAGGTCATCCACTCGATCATATCGGCTTCAAACAGGCCGCCAAGCCCCATCATCATCAGGCTGACGGTGCAGTTACCGCCGACAAACGTCTTGGCGCCGCGCGCCAGCTGGGTGTCAATCACGTTACGGTTGACCGGATCCAGCACGATAGTGGCGTCGTCGGCCATGCGCAGGGTGCTGGCCGCGTCGAGCCAGTAGCCTTTCCAGCCGCCGCGGCGCAGGTCGCCGTAGACGGCCTTGGTGTAGTCGCCGCCCTGGCAGGTGATGATCACGTCGAGCGCTTTCAGCTCGTCCAGCGCGAAAGCGTCTTTCAGCATGGGAACGTCAACGCCGATATCGGGACCGGGCTGGCCCATTTGCGAGGTGGTGAAAAACACCGGCTCGATGCCGTTAAAATCACCGTCTTCGAGCATCCGCTGCATCAGCACGGAGCCCACCATGCCACGCCAGCCAACAAAACCGACTTTCAACATAAAAAGTCCTCCAATAAAAATGTGCCACCATTATACACGATTGCGCGGCACGTTTTTTTGGCGGCCGACCTTTCTCACCACCATACTGACGCCCTGACAATCAGCTCGACTGCCGGGAAAAGGCCTCAAGCACGGCGTCACCCATGGCCTGGGTACCGATGGCCTGGGCGCTGTCGGCGGCGATATCGGCGGTGCGCAGACCGTCATCCAGCACGCTACCCACGGCGTTTTCAATGCGCTCAGCCATGGCATTTTCGCCCAGCGAATAGCGCAGCATCATGGCCACCGAGAGCATCATCGCCAGCGGGTTGGCGATATCCTTTCCGGCGATATCCGGCGCACTGCCGTGGCACGGCTCGTACATGCCCTGCCCCGACTCGTTCAGCGATGCCGACGGCAGCATACCGATGGAGCCGGTGAGCATCGCGGCGGCGTCGGACAGAATATCGCCAAACATGTTGCCGGTAACCACCACGTCGAACTGCTTGGGCGCGCGCACCAGCTGCATGGCGGCGTTATCAACGTACATGTGCGAAAGCTCGACGTCGGGATACTCCGGCGCCAGCCGCTCCATCACCTCACGCCACAGCATGGTGACTTCCAGCACGTTGGCTTTGTCCACCGAGCACAGCTTTTTATTGCGCTTTTGCGCCATCTCAAACGCCACGCGGCCGATACGCTCGATTTCCGATTCGCTGTAGACGTAGGTGTTGTAACCCACGCGCTCGCCGCCCCGCTCTTCAATGCCTCGCGGCTGGCCAAAATAAATGCCGCCGGTGAGCTCACGCACGATCATGATATCCAGCCCCGAGACCAGCTCGGGCTTGAGGCTTGAGGCCTCAGCCAGCTGCGGGTACAAAAGCGCCGGACGCAGGTTACCAAACAGCCCGAGGTTTTTGCGCAGCCCCAATAGCCCTTTCTCCGGGCGCTTGGACAAGTCTTCGATGGCGTCCCACTTAGGCCCGCCGACCGCGCCCAGCAGCACTGCACCGGCCGCCTTGGCTTTGTCGAGCGTAGCGGCCGGTAGCGGCTCACCGTGGACGTCATAGGCCGCCCCGCCGACGAGCGCTTCTTCTACTTTGATATCCAGCCCCGCCTTTTGGCAGGCCGCCAGCAGGCGCGCCGCCTGAGCGGCAATTTCGGGGCCGATGCCGTCACCCGGCAAAATCAGTACGTTGCGTGTCATGGAACATCCTTTATTGTTTTAAGCGTTCTTTTTAAGCACTCTTTTTAAGCACTATCGCGGAACAGCCACGGGCGCTTGGCCCGGTGCTCGGCCTCGAAGTCACGAATGGCGTCTTCGTTCTGCAGCGTGATGCCGATATCGTCAAGCCCTTCGAGCAGGCAGTGCTTACGAAACGCATCAACCTCGAAGCTCAGGCTTTCGCCGTCGGGCGTGGTGACCCGCTGGCGCTCCAGATCGACGTCCAGCGCGTAGCCTGGGTTTTCTTCAACCGCCTTGAACAGACGGTCGACGGTGTCTTCGTCGAGCACCACCAACAGCAGACCGTTCTTGAACGCGTTGTTGTAGAAAATATCGGCGAAGCTCGGCGCAATCACCACGCGAAAGCCGAAGTCTTCAAGCGCCCAGGGCGCGTGCTCGCGCGAGCTGCCGCAGCCAAAGTTGCGCCGTGCGAGCAGCACTTCGGCGTTCTGGTAGCGCGGCTTGTTGAGCACGAAATCCGGGTTAAGTGGGCGGTTGGTGCAGTCCTGTCCGGGTTGCCCTTCATCCAGATAGCGCAATTCGTCAAACAGGTTGACGCCAAAGCCGGTGCGCTTGATCGATTTTAAAAACTGCTTGGGAATAATCAGGTCGGTATCGACGTTGGCGCGATCAAGTGGCGCCACCACGCCTTGAAAATGGGTAAATTTTCTCATCGGTCAGGCCTTTTTCGCGAGGGTTTCATCGTTGGCGGGCAAGCGGCGCACATCCACAAAGTGGCCGGCAATAGCGGCGGCAGCAGCCATCGCCGGGCTCACCAGATGGGTGCGCCCGCCGTAGCCCTGACGGCCTTCAAAGTTGCGATTGGAGGTCGACGCGCAGTGCTCCCCGGCGCCGAGCTTGTCGGCGTTCATCGCCAAACACATCGAGCAGCCCGGCTCGCGCCACTCAAAGCCCGCGTCGATAAAGATCTTGTCCAACCCTTCTTTCTCGGCCTGACGCTTGACCAGCCCTGAGCCCGGCACCACCATCGCCAGCATGATGTTATCGGCCACTTTTTTCCCCTTGGCCACGGCCGCGGCTTCGCGCAGGTCTTCGATGCGCGAGTTAGTGCACGAGCCGATGAATACCTTGTCGAGGTGGATATCGGTGATTTTCTGGTTGGGCGACAGCCCCATGTACTCAAGCGCGCGGGTGTGGCTGGTGGCCACGGTGTCGTCCGACGCGGCTTTGGGGTCGGGCACCTGGCCGGAAATGCCGGTGACCATTTCGGGGCTGGTGCCCCAGCTTACCTGAGGCTCGATCTCGGCGGCGTCAAGCGTCACGACCTTGTCGAACGCCGCGTCGGCGTCTGATACCAGCTCGCGCCAGTCGGCCACGGCGGCCTCCCACTGCTCGCCGGTGGGCGAGTACGGGCGGTTACCGATGTAGTCGATGGTGGTGTCATCAACGGCGATCATCCCCACCCGGGCACCGGCTTCAATGGCCATGTTGCACACCGTCATGCGCCCTTCCATGGACAGCGCCGCGATGGCACTGCCGGCAAACTCGATGGCATGCCCGGTGCCGCCGGCGGTGCCGATCTGGCCGATAATTGCCAGCACCATGTCTTTGGCGGTAACGCCGGTGCCCAACTTGCCTTCCACGCGCACCTGCATGTTTTTCATCTTTTGCGTCAACAGACACTGGGTCGCCAACACGTGCTCGACTTCCGAGGTGCCGATGCCGTGAGCCAGCGCGCCAAACGCGCCGTGGGTCGCGGTGTGGGAGTCGCCGCAGACCACCGTCATGCCCGGCAGAGTCGCGCCCTGTTCGGGGCCGACCACGTGGACAATGCCCTGGCGCGGATCATTGATGCCGAACTCGACAATGCCGTATTCGAGGCAATTGTCATCCAGCGTCTGCACCTGGATCAGCGATATCGGATCCTTGATACCTTTATTGCCCTGTGCGCGCTCAGCAAGCGTGGTGGGCACGTTGTGGTCGGTGGTTGCAAGGTTGGTATCCAGCCGCCACGGTTGGCGATTGGCCAGGCGCAGCCCCTCGAACGCCTGGGGCGAGGTGACTTCATGGAGCATGTGGCGGTCGATGTAGATCAGCGCGGTACCGTCGTCGCGCTGCTTGACCAAATGCTGCTCCCAGAGTTTGTCGTAAAGCGTTTGAGCTGCCATGTTCTCTCCCGGGCGGCTGCCCTGTGCTAGCCGTTGTGCGTTAACTTTTTTCAGCGGATGGCTGATTCTTTGATCTGGCTAATAGTGTTACCCGCTATAAAGATAAATGCAATTCATGTTATTTATAGATTGAATTCCCTAAAGGAATAGACATGGACACCCAAAGCCTACAGGCCTTTCTGGCCGTGGCCGACTGCCAGAGTTTCTCACGCGCGGCGGAGCAGCTGCACCTGACTCAGCCGGCCATCAGTAAGCGCATTGCCGTGCTCGAAAGCCAGGTCAGCACGCGGCTATTTGACCGCATCGGGCGGCGTATTTCGCTCACCGAGGCAGGCCAGCTATTAATGCCTCAGGCGCGGCGTATACTCATGGCCGTAGAAGACAGCCGCCGGACGCTGGCCAACCTTTCCGGCCAAGTGGGCGGGCAGCTGAGCCTCGCCACCAGCCACCACATCGGCCTGCACCGGTTGCCGCCGCTGCTGAAGCGCTATACCCAGCGCCACCCCGACGTGCAGCTGGCGCTGCGTTTTCTGGATTCCGAACAGGCCTATCAGGGCGTGCTCGACGGCACGCTGGAAATCGCCATCGTCACGCTGGCCCCCGAGCCCCACGAGCAGCTCGAGGTCGTGCCAATCTGGACTGACCGCATGTGCTTTGTTTGCGCGGCGGACCATCCGCTGCGCCACGCACCCGCGCTAACACTGGCCAAGCTGTGCCAACACGCCAGCGTACTGCCCGGCGCACAGACTTTCACCCGCGCGCTTTTACGCCGGCGCTTAGAGGCCTCAAGGCTTGAACTTAACGCCAGCATGTCGACCAACTATCTGGAAACCCTGAAAATGATGTGTAGCGTAGGACTTGGATGGAGCCTTCTGCCCGAGAGCATGATTGACCACGAGCTGGTGGAACTTGACGTTGACACCCCGCCGCTTTATCGCCCGCTGGGTTATCTGGTGCATAAAAACCGTACGCTCTCCAACGCCGCGCGCCGGCTGATCGAAGAGCTCGAAGAAACGCGAGAAAGCAGCGTGAAACACTGGACCACCTTTACCAAGCAGGACACTACGCCATGACGTTATGGACTCAGACACCATGGAAAGCCTATCGCGATACGCCGCTGGTACTAAAAATGGCGACCGGCTTTTTGCTGGGCATTGCCGTCGCGCTAATTTTTCGTGAGCACGCTGCACTGCTCAAGCCAATGGGCACCCTGCTGATTCACCTGTTGAGCCTGATTGCCATTCCGGTAATTTTTCTGACGGTGGTACTTGCCGTCAGCCAAATGAACCTCCCCCAGCTTGGCAAAATGGGAGGCAAGCTTTTACTTTACTACCTCACCACCACCGCTCTTGCAGTGCTTATTGGCGTGTCGTTGGCGCTATTTTTCAGCCCCGGTGAGGGCATTACGCTCCCCAACACCTCGGTGGATAAACCGGATATTCCGCCCTTTTCCGACATCCTGCTGCGAATCGTGCCGCGCAATCTCTTTGCCGCGTTTACCGCCGGCGATTTAATGGCCATCCTCTTCATCGCCATTATTATCGGCATGGCTGTCTCGACCATGCTGTTTTCCACCGATGATAAAATGCGCGATCACGGCGCGCTACTCAACCGCTTCTTTACCGCCCTGAACGAAATGTTCTACCGTCTGTTGAACGGTATTTTGCTGTATGCGCCCATCGGCGTCTTCGCCATCAGCGCATCAACGTTTGGCAGTCAGGGGTGGGCCACGCTGAAGTCGTTGCTGTATTTCACCGGCGTGTTTTACTTGGGGCTGATCATTCTCTGGGGCGTGGTCTACACCGCTTTTTTAAGCCTGTCGAAGCACTCGGTCGTCGCGTTTTTCAAAAACATCAAGGAAGCCTGTACCACGGCATTTTTCACTTCCAGCAGCATTGCCACGCTGCCGATCGCCATCAAAGCCGCCAAGAAGGCCGGTGTATCGGAAAAAACCGCCAACTTCTCCTTGCCCCTTGGCGCCATCTTCAACTCCGACGGCGGCGCCCTGCGCATGGGCGTGTCGCTGGTCTTTGCTGCCAATATTACCGGGCTGGAGCTTTCGTTCAGCGGCTTTGTGATTATCGTGGTGATCGGCACGCTGCTCTCGGTGGGCACCGCCGGCGTACCGGCGGCGGGGCTGGTCACGCTTTCCGCCGTGCTTAGCATGTTCGGGCTGCCGCTTGAAGTGGTCGCGCTGATCGCCGGCGTCGATGCGCTGATCGGCATGGGCGGCACCGCCCTCAACGTCACCGGCGATATCGTCGGCGCCGCGGTGGTCGACGATAAAAAGCCCGCACCGAGTGAGCCAGTACCAAACGAGGAAGTAGCGAACGAGAAGGCCGCGACCTAGCCGCACGCTTTGCTCTCAGGTCGCGCGCAGCACCGCGTTGCGCGGCGTTAGTTCGCGCGGGCAAAACGTGGCAAGCGTGGCGTCAAAGCCGGCTTCTTCCAGCAGCATCAGCCGGTCGAGCAGCAGCCACACTTCAAGCGGGCGCCGGAACAGATGGCGCACTAGCTCCAGGCGTTTGACGCGCTCAAGCCGCGCGGCACCGGCGGCCTCCCAGTCCTTATGCGCAAAGATAGTCGGCGGCAGCGTCAGCTCTTTTTGCTCTGCCGCCCAGCGGCAAAAACCGGCAAAGTCCGCCGGCATTTTGCCGTAGGCAAGGCTTGGCACCGGCAAGTAGTCATCCACCCCACGCACGTCTCGCTGGAGCAGATCAAACCCCAGCCGCCAGGCGTTGGCGCGTTCACGCTGGCGGCTGACGGCTGACGGCGCAGTAACGGTTTCCTGCACGGCAAGGGCTAAATCGTCGCGGCTCAGCGTCAGCCCACGGCTATGCCCATCACCTTCGGCCAAGCGCCGCCCCAGTGCCGAAAGCGGCTGATAATGCGCCGCCGCGGTGCGCTGGTAGCAGCACGGCGCCAGCGTCAGCGCAAAGCCTTTGCGTGCCGCCTGCTGCAACAGCGCGACGTGCAAATCGCCGCAGGCGTGCAGCGCCACGACGTGGTGATTCGGGCCGAGAAAGCGCGCGGCGTCGTCAGCCAGCACGTCTTGTTCCATCAGCCTCACCGCCGCCCCCTGCCGCTCGGCCAGCGCCTGTCCCTGGGCACAAAGCGCCGGCTGCCATTCAAGCCCCACCACCTTGCGCCGGTAAAGTCGGCTTAGCGTGCGCGCCAAGTGCCCTTTGCCCGCGCACCATTCCAGCAGCGACCCGGAATCTTCGGGCACGCAGCGCACAAAAGCCTGCAGCTGGCGCCACTTGCGCCCGGCGATATGATCGCCCCAGGTATTGGGCAGCGCCGCGTGGCTGGCTTCCCCCGCTTGGCCTTCAGGCAGCCGCGAAAGCGCCTCCAACTCAGCTACCGGCAGCCAGTCTGCCAGCGCCTCGGCCGCAAAAGGATTATCTTCAAAGCGCGCGGCCGCGTCGTCGTCAAGCGCCAGCAGCGTTTGATACAGCGCGGGATAGTCCGCCGCCCAGGGCAGGCGACGATGTTGAAACGGCAGCGGCCGCCACAGCGCCTGCCATTGACCCAGCAGCTCGGTCAGGCGTCGAAAACGCTCGTTCGCTTGCATGTTATGCGTCGGCATCCTCGCGCAACAGCTGGCCTTCGGTGAAGTCTTCATAGGTAGGGGTCGCCACGTTGCCCTCGATCTCATTTTCGCTGGTTTCAACGGGCGATACCGTCGGGTTGGACGGGTACTGCTCGCCGTCGTAGCGCAGACGGGCATAGCTTCCCGACGCTCCGCCGCCGCTGACCGCCACGCCCAAGTCGTGCCAGCCGTGGGTGCTGGCCTCGGCGACCATCACCGGCGGGCGCGTTAGCGTCATTTCAGCCACCAGCGTCAACTCCTCCGTCTTGTGGCTAAACACCAGCGTTTCACAGCCGCCGCTGCCGCACACCTGCGGGCCGACGATATGCACAATTACTTCGGGATTGCCGTCATCGTTTAAGTCCTGCTCGGCCTGAAAGTAGCGCACTTCGCCCAAATAGGACGGATAGCGCTCCAAAAGCGCCTGCTCAAGCGCCGTGGCGCTCTCAGCTTTAGCACTCACTGATTCGATATTCTCGACGCTTTCAGCGCTTTCGGCTTGCTCAGGGCCACTGTTCTCGCCGTCGGATTCTCCGTCAGGCTTTCCGTCAGACGTGCAGCCCGCCAGGCTCGCAGCTAATACCGTAGCGCCCAGCCACTGGTATACGGATTTATCCCACATGGTTTGTCCTCTGTTTGCTGTTGTGAATGACGGCCAGCATCATACCATTCGTGCTGCGCTGGCTTTCGCCGGGCGTTGCCGTTAGCCTGCCGGTGGTTTTTTCAGGAAGGCGGATATGCACGAAAGTACCCCACGCCAGCGCATCGCGGGCGGTTTGATTCTGCTCGCGCTGCTCTTGAAAATCGCCGGTTTTAGCGGCCTTGTCGGCACAATTTATCCGGTAAGCTACGGGCTGTGGCTTGCCGTGGTGCTGCTGTGGCGCGATATTCCCCAGCGCTCGCGCCGCCAGGCCGGCGTGCTGATCGCCCTTGGGCTTGGCATGCTGCTGGTGGCGCGATTTGGCTACGACACCCACGTTGACTGGCCGAGTATTTTCACCCACAACGCCTTTGTGGTGACCATGCTGGTAGGCGTGAGCTTTATTGTGCTGATGGGCACCCAGGGCAACCGGCGCACTGAAGGGCAGCGCGTGACCGGCACCGGCGGCGTGCTGCGCACCTGGCTTGGCGTGCATTTTCTCGGCACGATTTTAAACCTTTCCGCCGTGTTTATGGTCGGCGACCGGCTTTCTCAGCGCGCCCCGCTTTCCACGCCGCAGCTGCTGGCGCTTAACCGCGGCCTATCAAGCGCCGCGCTGTGGTCGCCCTTTTTTGCTTCGATGGGGGTCGTACTCGCGCTAGTGCCCGATATGCAGTACGGCTACGTGGCGCTGGCCGGGTTTCCGCTGGCCATGGCCGCAGGGCTCATCACCACCTTTGAGCTTCGCCGGCGTTTTGATTTGACCGAGGTCGAGGGCTTTTCGCTGGCGCCCCAAAGCCTGCTGATGCCGCTGTGCATGGCCGCGCTGGTGATGCTGTTTCATTTCTGGCTGACCCCGACGCTATCGATTGTCGGCATCATTACGTTTTTGCTGCCTTCAATGGCGCTGGTCTTTAATCTATCCCACGGGCCTGTCTATGCGCTGCGCCGCGTGCATCAGCACAGCATGACGCGGCTGCCGGCCATGCGCGGGGAGATTTCGCTGTTTCTCGCCGCGGGGCTTTTCACCCTGGGGCTGTCGACGCTGGTTGATGCCGTAACCCAAGAACAATGGACGCTGTTTGCCCACTTCGGCGCACCCCAGGCAATGGCGAGCTTCGTGGTGATCGTGCTGAGCGCCATGCTTGGCCTGCACCCAATTATCGGCGTATCTACGCTGGCCTCCATTCTTACGCTTGAAGGCAGCGCGCAAACGCTGTTCGCCTTTGTCGCGCTAGCGGCCTGGGCGGTGGGCACCGCCGTCGGGCCGCTATCGGGGATTAACCTGTCGCTGCAGGGGCGCTATGGCGTCAGCGGCTATCACCTGATGAAGCACAACCTTGGCTACGCCGCGCTGATGGGCACGCTCGTCCTGATCGCCATTGCCGTGCTGGCCGCACGGCTGTAAGTCGAGAGTAATACAAGGCCGCTAGTGAGTCCGGGCCATGGTTAATGAACACGGGCAAAATAGCGGCGCCCGCACTGATGGCAAGGCTCCAGCAGCTGCACCCGCTCAAGAGTGATCTCGGCGTCGCAGTGCACGCAGGCCATTTTACCGGGCACGGCCATTTCGCCTTCGCAGTAGTCGGCGCGGGCGGCTTCCAGGTCAACGTCAAAGCGCTCGCGCTCTACCACGCTGCGATCGGCAATCGACAGCAGCGATTCGCTGACGCGGCGCGACAGATATCCGAGATCGATACCCAGCCATTCGGCCACCTGCCGGCCTGAGTCGCCGAGATAACCGCGCATGTCTTTCAAGTCGCGTTCGACCCAGGCACGCAGCAGCGCCAGCTCGTCCTTGGTGTACTCGGAAAGATCATCTTCAAACTCGACCGCGTCATCCAGGTCTTTCTGCAGGTTCTCCCAGGTCAACTCGTTGGCGCCGTCTTTCAAACGCTCCAATAGACGCTCGTAGCCTTCGCGCAGACGGTTTTCGTTGTGCTTTTCCATGACGTTCTCCTTTTCCGCATGTTCGGGTGCGGCGTGGTCTTCGGCCCGGTGCGGATAAACCCCGCTTGCCGTTCAAGGTTACACCTTCATAGGATACAATCGAGTCAACGCTCTAGCATTCGACTTTTATCATTCACTCTCTGCCCGGCATATCGGGCGAGCAGCCCAAGGCATAACATAAACCGATGGACGCACATTACAGCCCCTGTGAGATTGAACGCGACGCCCAGCAGTACTGGAACCAGAACCAGTGCTTTAAAGCCGTAGAGGATGCCAACCGCGAAAAGTTCTACTGCCTTTCGATGTTCCCCTACCCCAGCGGCAAGCTGCACATGGGCCACGTGCGTAACTACACCATTGGCGACGTGGTTTCGCGCTTTCAACGCATGCAGGGCAAAAACGTCATGCAGCCGATGGGCTGGGACGCGTTTGGCATGCCGGCAGAAAACGCGGCCATTCAAAATCAGGTGCCACCGGCCAAGTGGACCTACGACAACATCGATTACATGCGCCGCCAGCTCAAGGCGCTGGGCTTTGCCTACGACTGGAGCCGCGAGTTTGCCACCTGCGATACCAGCTACTATCGCTGGGAGCAGTGGTTTTTCACCAAGCTGGTGGAAAACGGCATGGTTTACAAGAAGATGTCCACGGTCAACTGGGATCCGGTCGACCAGACCGTACTCGCCAACGAGCAGGTGATCGACGGCTGTGGCTGGCGCTCCGGCGCGCCGGTAGAGCGTAAAGAAATCCCCCTGTGGTTTTTGAAAATCACCGACTACGCCGACGAACTGCTGGCGGAGCTGGATCACGTCGAATGGCCCGAGCAGGTCAAGACCATGCAGCGCAACTGGATTGGCAAATCCCGCGGCGTCGAGCTGACCTTTGCCATCAATGCGGCCGACGGCGGCGAGTGCGAGCCGCTAGCGGTGTACACCACGCGCCCGGACACGCTGATGGGCGTGACCTACGTCGCCGTGGCGGCTGATCATCCGCTGGCGCGCAGCGCCGCCGAAGGCAACGCCGAGCTTGCCGCCTTCCGCGAGGAGTGCGCCAAGGGCGGCACTTCGGAAGCGCAAATGGCCACCAAAGAGAAGAAAGGCCTGCCTACCGGGCATACCGCCATTCACCCGCTGACCGGCAAGAAAGTCCCCGTTTTTGCGGCTAACTTCGTGCTCATGGAATTCGGCACCGGCGCGGTGATGGCCGTACCTGCCCACGACCAGCGCGACTGGGAATTTGCCACCGAATATGGCCTGGCCATTACGCCGGTGATCGCCAATGCCGAGGGTAATGCGCCGGATCTTTCCGAAGGGGCGTTTGTCGAGCACGGCAAGTTGATCAACTCCGGTGAATTCGACGGCCTTGAATTTGACGCCGCCTTTGACGCCGTGGCGAAAGCCCTGGCCGAACAGGGTCGCGGCGAGGTTAAAACCAACTACCGCCTGCGCGACTGGGGCGTTGCCCGCCAGCGCTATTGGGGCGCGCCGATTCCGGTGAAATACGGCCCCGACGGCCAGACCGTGCCGCTCACCGACGACGAGCTGCCGGTCGCGCTGCCCATGGACGTCACCGTGGACGCCTCGGGCTCACCGCTGAAGAAAATGCCCGCCTTCTCTGATCTGGGCGACGGCTGGACCCGCGAAACCGACACCTTCGACACCTTCATGGAATCGTCGTGGTATTACGCGCGTTTTTGCTGTGCGGATAACACCGAGGCCATGCTCGACGAGCGCGCCAACTACTGGCTGCCGGTGGATTTGTACATTGGCGGTATCGAGCACGCCATCCTGCACCTGCTTTACGCGCGCTTCTTCCACAAGCTGATGCGCGATTTCGGCCTGGTGGACTCCGACGAACCCTTCCAGCAGCTGCTCACCCAGGGCATGGTGATCGCCGAAACCTATTATCGCCCCACCGCCAACGGCGGCAAACAGTGGTTCAACCCCGCAGACGTCGACGTCAAGCGTGACGAAAAAGGCCGCGCGGTCAGCGCGATTCTGCCAAGCGACGGCCAGCCAGTGGTTGCCGGCGGCATCGAGAAAATGTCCAAGTCGAAAAACAACGGCGTTGATCCGCAGTCGATGATCGACAAGTTCGGCGCCGATACCGTGCGCCTGTTCATGATGTTCGCCGCCCCACCCGAGCAGTCCCTCGAGTGGTCGGACTCCGGCGTTGAAGGCGCGCACCGCTTTTTGAAGCGCCTCTGGCGTCAAGTACACGAGCATATTGAAGCGGGCACGCCGGCAGCACTTGAAAGCGTTACGCTGAATGAGGCGCACAAGGCGCTGCGGCGTAAAACCCACGAAACCATCAAGAAAGCCAGCGATGACATCGGCCGGCGCACCACCTTCAACACCGCCATTGCCGCGGTCATGGAGCTTTCTAACACCCTGGGGCGCTTCACCCACGAGGAAAACAGCGCCACCCCCGACAGCCTGGCCGTTACCCGCGAGGCGCTGGAAACCTGCGTGCTGCTGCTCGCCCCGATCACACCCCACCTTAGCCACGCGCTGTGGCAGCATCTGGGCCACGATGAGCCGGCCATTGACGCCGCATGGCCCGCACTAGATGAAAGTGCGCTAACGCGCGATAGCATCGAGCTTGTGGTGCAGGTCAACGGCAAACTGCGCGCACGCCTTCAAGCCCCGGTTGACGCCGACAAAGCCGCCGTTGAGCAGATGGCCATGGACGACGATAACGTCAAACGCCACATCGACGGCAAAACCGTACGCAAGGTGATCGTGGTGCCCGGCAAGCTGGTCAATATCGTGGTGAGCCCATGAACCCCCAACGGCCAGGCCGCCGCGCCTTTATCGGCGCGGCGTTGACAGCATCAGCGGCGGTTATGTTAAACGGCTGCGGCTTTCATCTGCGTGGCCGCGACAGCCTGCCGACGCTGCCGGCCTTCGCGCTTGAAGGCGATACGCAAAGCGATCTTGGCCAGGCGCTGGCCCAGCTGCTGCACACGCGTGGCAGCGGCATCCGTGAAGATGCCCCCTGGCGGCTGACGCTCAGTGCGGTCGAGATGCACAACCGGCGCCTGGGCGGCGACGGCCGTGGCAGCCGCGAGCACGAGTTCACCCTTGAGGCCCGGGTCTCGCTGCAGCAGCGCGAAACCCAGGCCTACGTGTGGAACCGCGAATCGATCAGTAGCGCCACGCGGCTGCGCGTCAGCGATGACGACTTGCTCAACCGCGATGTGCTGATTGATGAAGCCCGCCGGCAGCTGTCCAAGCAGTTGGCCGAGCGCATCATCGAGCACCTGGCAAGCGTCGAGGCGCTACGGTGAAGGTTTTTGCCGACCAGCTTCCCGGCGCGCTCGCCAAGCGATTGCCTCAGGCGGTTATCGTCGCCGGCGACGAACCGCTGCAGCACCGCGACGCCTGCGATGCGGTGCGCGCAGCGGCGCGTCAGGCGGGCGTGGAAGAGCGCGAAGTCATCGACGTAGAGCCCAACTTTGCCTGGGGGAAGCTGCTGGAAGTGGCCGGCAACCTCTCGCTTTTCGCCACGCGCAAGCTAATCGAGGTGCGTCTGGGGCGTCAAAAGCTGGGCCAAGATGGCGCCAAGGTGCTTGGGCAGTACGCCGAACAGCTAGCTCACAGCGATGACGTCTTGCTCATCAGCATGGGCAAACTCGATGCCAGACAGCAAAAAAGCGCTTGGTTCAAAGCGTTGGATAAGCACGGCCTGTTTGTACCGGTATGGCCGGTGGATGCCTCGCGGCTGGGCTTCTGGCTACGCGACCGTGCCCAGCGCCACGGCCTGCAGCTGAATCTGGACGCCGCACGCCTGCTGGGTGAGCGCACCGAGGGCAACCTGCTGGCCGCCGATCAGGAGTTGCAGAAACTTGCGCTGATCTTGCCGGCCAACGCCCGTGTCAGCGTTGAAAACATCGCCCAGGGCGTTGAAGACAGCACACGCTTTGACGTGTTCAACCTGGCCGACGCCTGCCTGAAAGGCGAAACAACGCGTGCTTCGCGGATTGTCTACGGGCTCAAAAGTGAAGGCGTTGAAGCGCCAATCGTGCTCTGGGCACTGGGACGGGAAATGCGCACGCTGCTTTCCCTTCATCAGCATCTGGAGCAGGGGCAAAGCTTCGAGCAGGCCTGCAAGGCACAAAAGCCGATGATCTTTGACCGCCGCCGCCCGGCGTATCAAAGCGCCGTGAAACGCTTGCCCATGCGCCGGCTGCACAAACTTCTCCTTATGGCACAGCGGCTGGACCTGGCCGTCAAGGGCGCCTCTCCGGTACCGCTGTGGCAAGGCCTTCACGATCTGGCCCTGACGCTGGCCGGTGGACGCGGCCTGCTGGCTGAAGCCGCCTGGACATACCGGCTGCATTAAAGCGCCTCACAAGTTACTCAACGCTACAAACATGGCACTTTAATGCACAAGGAAGCCTTAAATACGCCGGAGTTTCTTCCTATACTGAGGCGGATGCTGGCAATGCCTTCTTTTTAGCGCGATTTTGCTAAAACGTGGCGCCAACGCGCCTTACGCTACTAATAACGCCAATTCTATCAACAACGCTATATCAACAAGGGAAAATAACCATGCCTTATCTTCGTCGTTACGTTGCCATGCTGCTGATTGCCGTACTAATGATCAGCAGCCTGCCCGTGGCCGCGGCCCAGACGGCCGGCCTTGTCACCACGCAATCGGCCCTGCAGGCCGATACGGCAAGCAGCGATCGTGAACGCATCAACGACGTTCTGGCCCGCGCCGATGTACAAGACCAGCTGCTTGCCCAGGGCGTCAGCATGGATCAGGTTCAAGACCGCGTAGCCGCCTTGAGCGACGCCGAAGCCAAGCAGATGGCCGACCGGCTGGATGCCATGCCCGCCGGTGCTGGCGGTGTCATTGGCGCCCTGTTTGCCGTTTTCGTGATTTTGCTGGTAACCGATATTCTTGGGCTGACCAATGTCTTCCCCTTTACCCGCTAAACGCACATTGCGCCATCGCCGTCAGCAAAACGCCCGCCCCGCGGGCGTTTTGCTGAGTTGTGCCCTGCTCGCCATGTGGTTAAGCGGCTGTGCCACAAGCCCCGCCCTGCAGCAGAGCACGTATCAGCTGCCGGCACACGTCGAGCTCGAAAGCGTGCCTTTCTACCCTCAGGAAAAATATCAGTGTGGCCCGGCAGCACTGGCGACCGTGCTCAACCATTCGCCCGAAAGTAGGCAAGACGTCTCGGGCCCTGTACGACAAAGCCCTGCCACGCAAAGCCCTGACGTGAGCGTAGACAGCCTGACGCCCCAGCTGTTCATCCCCGGCCGCAAAGGCAGCGTGCAGCCAGAAATGCTGGCCACGGCGCGCCGCCACCGGCGCATCGCATTTTCTATACGCCCCACGTTTGACGCCCTACTGGGGCATGTGGCCGCCGGCGACCCGGTGGTGGTCATGCAGAATCTCTCGCTTCCCGCCTGGCCCATGTGGCACTACGCGGTTGTCATCGGCTATGACCTGCCCGACGAAACGCTGATCATGCGCAGCGGCGAGATCCGCCGGCACACGCTATCGTTTGGTCGCTTTGATGCCACCTGGGCGCGCAGCAAACGCTGGGGGTTCGTGCTGGCAAAGCCAGGACGTATCCCCAATGGCGTTACCGCCAAGCGCGCCGTCGATGCCATCAGCGACTACGAAACACAGCACGGTGCCAAAGCCGCGCTTTCCAGCTGGCAGGCACTCGTCGCAACGCAGCCGCAAAACGCCATGGGCTACTTCGCGCTGGGTAACGCCTATTACCGTCTCGATGAGCCGGACAAAGCCGCACAGGCGTTCAGGCGCGCCACCGCTGCCGACGACACGCTGGGCGTTGCCTGGCTGAATCTAGGGCTTGTCTATCAGGCGCAAGGCAATAACCGCGACGCGCGCCAGGCCCTTGAAAAAGCCTCCGCGCTGCCGGGCTCATGGCAGCAACAGGCGCGCACCGCGCTTGACGCGCTGTAGCGCTATCATACAAGTGCAGCCACAAAAAAAGCCCGAGCTATTACGCTCGGGCTTTTTTGCATAGCAGCGGGTGATCATCTAACGGCGAGCAATGTTATAGCCCAACCCCGCTCCACGACCTTCATCACTTTGCCGGCGGGCGCTAACACCTTGGCGCTTGCGGTTTTCTTCTTCGCAAACGTCATCTTTGCCGCCGCAGATATCGCAGCCGTCTTTCAACCCCAGCTGATTCAAGCCGCCGCAGGAGCCGGCGATGGGCTTGCGCCCCATCAGCACACCGACCGCCATTGCGGTCATTACCAACAGCATGAAACCTAATGCCAGTAGCCAGATTGTCATTGCTAATACCTCTTGGACGCGGATGTAATGAGCATAACACTCAGGCCGTCTACCTCATTGACAACGGCGCCATCCGTAAGTGCCATTATCATAAATTCACGGTCAAAAAACAAACGCCAAAAAAACGGGGCTGACCCCATAGGCCAGCCCCGCAAAATCTTGCATCCCTTGCCTGCGCGTTAGCCGCCGAAATCATCCAACATGATGTTTTCAGGCTCTACCCCGAGATCAAGCAGCAACTTGACGACCGAGGCGTTCATCATCGGTGGCCCGCACATGTAGAACTCACAATCTTCCGGCGCCGGATGGTCCTTCAGATAGTTTTCGTACAGCACGTTATGAATGAAACCGGTCGGGCCGTCCCAGTTGTCGTCACCCTGCGGGTCAGACAGCGCCAGGTGCCATTCAAAGTTGTCGTGCTCGTCTTCCAGCTTGTCGTACTCTTCGTTATAGAAGGTCTCGCGCCAGGAACGCGCACCGTACCAGAAGCTGATCTTGCGTTTGGTATCAAGACGCTTGAGCTGATCAAAGATATGGCTGCGCATCGGCGCCATACCCGCACCGCCGCCGATGAAGATCATTTCGGCATCGGTGTCCTTGGCAAAGAACTC
>Ga0307967_1000149_pt1 | contig 48000 bp, 42 predicted proteins | sample OrgLakmetagen648_FD_201828 | JGI IMG/M metagenome (GOLD analysis project Ga0307967, IMG submission 201828) | Saline water microbial communities from Organic Lake, Antarctica - #648 | ecosystem: Environmental > Aquatic > Non-marine Saline and Alkaline > Saline | place: Antarctica: Organic Lake... | reverse complement strand
CGGCATCAGGGCCACGTCATTGCCGTCTGCCAACAGCTGGTCATGCCGCGCAAGACGCTTTACGACAAGCTTAAAAAGCACGGCCTGAAAGCCGACGACTACCGCCACAAGCCGGCGCCCTGAGACAGCAGCGACCCCAGCGCGTCCCACGGCGGCAGCCAGGGAATCAGCGTCACGGTGGCAATCAGCATCAGCAGGCTGGCCGCCGGCCGGCTCAGATCGGCCGGCTTGAGCGCGGTGCCAAACGAGCGCTTGAGCCGGCCGCCCGCCAGATCCACGCTGTAGATTTCATCCAGCAGCAGGTGAATCAAAAACCCCAGCAGCACGGCCATGCCATGACTCCAGGCCAGCCACGCCGGTTGTGCCAACCAGTGAAAGCTCAGTGCCGCCGCCGTCAGCGTGCACAGCGCGGCGGCCAGCAGCGAATGCCAGCCCCCACGATGAACGGTCAGCCGCGAGAACAGCGCGCCGCCCACATAGCGCACGCCAATATAGATGCCGACACACGCCAACAGCAGCACCGCGGGGCTAAGCCACGGCTGCAGCAGCACTGCGCCCATGACCAACGCGGGTACGGTCAGCAGGGTGAAAATCAGCCGGTTGGAGCGCGAATGATCCGCGTCGATATCGGGGAGAATGCCGCCAAACGCGGTGAGCGCGCAGACCACCAGCGCCTGCAGCGGCGGCCACCATTGTGCCTTGAAGCCAACATAGGCCAAAAGCGCCCCGCCGGCGGCGGCAACGGTAATATGCGTGCGGAAGTTAGCCATGCGGCGGCACCTTGAAAAAAGCTGTATAAATTACCAGACTTTTACGTACCACAACACGCTGGAGGGGAAATAAAACCGGCGCCCAGGCGCTTAGGCCGGCGTTTCAGCCAGAAAGGTATCTTTCAGGGCGACGTAGTTGCCCGCCGTATACGGCAAGAACGCCCGTTCGCTCTCCTTGAGCGGGCGCAGCGGCCTGGCAGGATTACCCGCGTAAACGTAGCCGCTTTGCAGATGTTTCCCCGGCGTCACCACCGCGCCAGCGGCAATGATGACCTCATCGTCCACCGTGGCGCCGTCCATCACAATCGCTCCCATGCCCACCAGAATGCGGTGACCCAGGGTCGCGCCGTGCAAAATCGCCTTGTGGCCGATGGTCACGTCATCGCCCACGGTCAAGGGAAACCCCTCGGGGTTGAAGTCGCTGGCGTGAGTAATGTGCAGCACGCTGCCGTCCTGCACGCTGACCCGCGCGCCCAGACGAATGCGGTGCATATCGCCGCGAATGACCGTCATCGGCCATACCGAGCAGTCGTCGCCCAGGGTAACGTCGCCGATCACCACGCTTGCCGGATCAACGTAAACCCGCGCGCCAAGGCGCGGCGTAATGCCCTGAAACGAGCGGATGGCAGCGGTCATAATCTCTCCCGTACTTAATTGAACAGCCAGAAAGCGCTTAAATAAAGGCGCTCAGCAACACCACAAAGGTCAGCGGTATGGCGACCCAGCGTACCACGCCTTGCCACAGCGCAAAGCCGCGATCACCGGCGCCCAGCGCCTTGTGCGCCGTTGCCCGGGGCATGACCCAGGCGGCAAATATCGCCGTCAGCACGCCGCCCAGGGGCAGGAAAATATCCGGTGGAACGCTGCTGACCAGTTCAAACACGTTGCGCCCCAGCAGCGGGCGAAAATCCTCGAGCGTCGAGAACGAAAACGCCGATAAAAGCCCCAACAGCCACACCCCAAGCCCCACCAGCGACGTCGCCCGCCCGCGGCTAAGCCCCATGTCCTGCAGGGTGGCAACCATCGGCTCGGCCAGGTTAATCGCCGAGGTCCAGGTGGCCAGCAGCAACAGCAAAAAGAACACGCCCAGCCAAAACGCGCCCCAGGGCAGCTCGGCGAAGGCGATGGGCAGCGTCACAAACATCAGCCCCGGGCCTTCGGCCGGATCCAACCCCTGGGCAAACACTACCGAGAAAATCGCGATACCGGCCAACAGCGCCACGCTGATATCCAGCGCCGCTACCATCACCGCCGCTTTGGGCAGGCTTTGATCGTCCGGCATATAGGCGCCGTAGGCCATCAGCGCGCAGGCACCCACCGCCAGGGTGAAAAATGCGTGGCCCATGGCATGCACAATCACGTCGGGGGTGATGGCCGCGAACGACGGCCAGAAAAGCCATTTCAGCGCGGTGCCAAAGCCCTCGGTGGTCGCGGCATAAACCGCCAGCAGGATCAGCAACAGATATAACAGCGGCATCAGCAGATTATTCAGCCGCTCAAGCCCCTTGGACACCCCCGCGGCGACCACCAACATAGTCATCAGCAAAAACATCGTATGGTTGAATATCAGCAGCTTGGGGTTGGCCAAAAACGCCTCGAACCCCGCGCCCACCTCGGCGGCCGTTGCGCCTTTGAACTGGCCGTTGACGGACGCCACCAGAAACTCGATCGACCAGCCCGACACCACCGAATAAAACGATAAAATGCAAAATACCGTCAGCGCGCCAAACAGCCCCAGCCAGCGCCAGTGACGAGACGCCCCGGCCTCGGCGGCAAGCGCTCCCAGCGAGCCCATCGGCCCGCGCCGCCCGGCTCGGCCAATCAGAATTTCCGCCATCATCACGGGAATCCCCAGCAGCAGCACAAAGGCCACATACACGAGCAAAAACGCCGCGCCGCCGTTTTCACCGGCAACGTACGGAAAGCGCCAGATATTGCCCAGCCCCACCGCAGCCCCCGTCACGGCCAGAATAAAAGCACGCTTTGACCCCCAGCGCTCAAGCGTTTCGCTCATTGCATGATCCTATTCAGTTGATAACCCTGCCCGTTCACAAACCTGTCCGGTTAATAAAAAGCCGCTCACGTGCAAAAAATCCGGTAAAAAAGGCCGCCCAGAAAACCCGCAAGCCTAGCAGGCGCTTGCCCCAAGGCCAAACCCGGGGATTGAAACACGGCCCTCTCGCCCGCACTTTCAAGGAGTAACGCTTTACCTAATGCCGCCGTGCCGGCTAACCGAGGTTCTTATGTCTACAGCCCCCCAGTCAGCAAATCCCCTGCTTGACACCCACACGCTGCCGCCGTTTGGTGAGATTCGCGCTGAACACGTCGAGCCCGCCGTTACCCAGCTGCTCGATGAAAGCCGCGACGCCATTGAAGAGCTGGCTCAGCAAGCACAGACAACTGAGCCCGGCTGGGACAACTTTGCCGCGCCGCTTGAGACCATCAACGACCGGTTGGCGCAGGTCTGGTCGCCGGTATCGCACCTGAACGGCACCATGAACACGCCCGAGCTGCGCGAGGCCTATCAGGCCTGTATCGCCGAACTCTCGGCCTTCAGCACCTGGGTTGGCCAGCATGCCGGGCTGTTTCACGCCTGGCAGGCATTAAAAGACGGCCCCGCCTGGGCAACGCTAAGCGCTGAACAACGCCGCACCGTGGATAACACCCTGCGCGATTTCCGGCTGGCCGGCGTGGCGCTGCCCGAGGCGCAAAAAGCGCGCTATGGCGAGATTCAGGCGCGGCTTTCCGAGCTTTCCAACCAGTATTCCAACCATTTGCTGGACGCCACCCAAGCGTGGCACAAGGACATCGCCAGCGCCGACGAACTGGCCGGTGTACCGCAGAGCGCGCTGGATACGCTGAAGGCCACCGCCGAGGCCAAAGGCCTTGATGGCTATCGTATTACGCTGGATTTCCCCTGTTTGTTCCCGGTGATGAGCTACGCCGACAGCCGCGAGCTGCGCGAGGAGGTGTATACCGCCTTTGTTACCCGCGCCTCTGATCAGGGCCCCAATGCCGGCGAATTCGACAACGCGCCGATCATGGAAGAAATTCTCGCGCTGCGCCACGAGCTGGCCGGGCTGTTGGGCTTTGCCACCTACGCCGACTTATCGCTAGCCACCAAAATGGCCGACACCCCCGAGCAGGTGCTGGCGTTTCTCGATGACCTGGCGCGCCGCGCCGTGCCCCAAGCACAGCTTGAGTTTTCTGAGCTTGAAGGATTTGCGCAAAAAGAACTGGGGGTTGAAACGCTCAAGCCCTGGGACGTAGGCTACGCCAGCGAAAAACTACGCGAAGCGCGCCACGCCATTTCCGAGGAACAGCTGCGCCCTTATTTCCCCGCCCATCAAGTGGTTAACGGCCTGTTTAAGGTGGTCGAGCGGCTTTACGGCCTGCACTTTGCTGAAGACACCCAGGTACCGCGCTACCACGACGACGTGCGCTACTTCCAGATACTCGAAAACGACACGCCGATTGCCGGCTTCTACCTCGACCTGTACGCCCGTGAAGGCAAGCGCGGCGGCGCCTGGATGGAGGACTGCCGCGTGCGCCGCCAGACCGATAACGGCCTGCAGCTGCCCGTGGCGTTTTTGACCTGCAACTTCACCCCGCCGGTGGGCGAGAATCCCGCGCTGTTGACCCATGACGAAGTCACCACGCTGTTCCACGAGTTTGGCCACGGCCTGCACCACATGCTGACCAAACAAGGCATTGCCGATATTTCTGGCATCAACGGCGTGGCCTGGGACGCCGTGGAGCTGCCCAGCCAGTTCATGGAAAACTTCTGCTGGGAGCGCGAAGGGCTGGATCTTATCGCCCGCCACGTTGACACCGGCGAGCCGCTTCCCAACGAGCTGTTCGAGCGCCTGCAGGGGGCGAAAAACTTCCAGTCGGCCATGGGTATGGTGCGCCAGCTGGAATTTTCGCAGTTTGACCTGCGCCTGCACTATGAACACGACGCGCCCAGCGCTGATGCCATCCAGGCGCTGCTGGACGACGTGCGCATGCGCGTCTCGGTGGTGCCCCAGGCCGCGTTCAACCGCTTTCAAAACGGCTTCGGGCATATCTTTGCCGGCGGCTACGCGGCGGGCTATTACAGCTACAAGTGGGCGGAAGTGCTCTCGGCCGATGCGTGGAGCGCCTTTGAAGAAGCGGGAACCTTCGATGCCGAAACCGGCCGGCGCTTTCGCGCGGAAATTCTCGAACAGGGCGGCGCCCGGGATGCCGCCGAGCTGTTTGAGGCGTTTCGCGGTCGCTCACCCAGCGTCAAACCGCTGCTGCGCCATAGCGGCATCGACGCCAACTAAGCAGGAGACCCCTATTATGTCGTCACCACGCACCCCCCCGGTCAAACGCTTTATTGCCGGCGTGGTTTGCCCGCGCTGTGCGGCGATGGATCGCATTCGCGCTTGGGAGCAAAACGGTATTCGCTATCGCGAGTGCGTCAGCTGCGATTTTTTCGAGCAGCTGCCCATCGACGACGAGTCCGCCAACGAGCTCACCACGCGCGTCAATCAGGTCCGCGACGAACAGCAGAATCAGGACGTGCAGCCGGTACGCATTATCGATCCCGGCAAGCCGTCTTCCTAGCCATCGCACCGGCGGTGTCTTCTCCAACCGGCGAATGTGCGGAAAGCCACACATGCGCCGGTTTTTTGTGTGCGCCTTTCCCGACACTAAGGGCTTTTTCTCTTACGCTCTTAGTCGCACTACCGATCCTTAACCCTTTGTATTATTTGCCCAAAAAAAAACTGGCATGGAAATCGCTTGGTATATAGAGCGTACCGGCTAACACGCCTTACGCTCGACCATCAGTACAACAACACAACAACGCACACCAGAACGTGGGGAATCACTATGCGCATGATAACGAAGACAACCGCGCTGCTTCTCGCCGGTAGCGCTCTTTTGGCCGCCGCCAGCGCCCAGGCCGATAAGTCCGACTGGCCGGAGAACTTTACCGTGGGTACGGCAAGCCAAGGGGGCACCTATTACGTTTACGGCTCCGGCTGGGCCAACTTCATTGCCGACGAGCTGGATATTTCCGGCGGCGGCGAAGTCACCGGCGGCCCGACCCAGAACCTGGCCCTGGTGCACAACGGTAATGCGGCCTTCGGTCTGGCCACCATGGGCCCGGCGTCAGACGCGATCAACGGCAAAAGCCCGCTGGCGCCCGGGGTGAAAATGGATAACGTCTGCGCCATGTTCCCCATGTACGAAACGCCGTTCTCGATTACCACGCTTGAGGATTCAGGCATCGAGTCGATCTCGGATATTCCTGACGGCGCACGCATCGGCTTTGGCCCGGCAGCCTCCACCTCAGATACCTACTTCCCCGAGATCCTCAAGACGCTGGGCGTAGACTTTGATCGCCGCAACGGCGGCTGGACCGACCTGGGCAGCCAGCTGCAGGATGGCCTTTTGGATGTCATCGCCTTTGCCGCCGGCATCCCGATCCCCGCGGTTAGCCAGCTTGAAGTGCAGACCGACGTCAACATCATCGGGTTTACCGAGGACGAAATTCAAACCGTGCTGGAGAACTTCCCGGTGGCGGAATTCATGATCCCGGCAAGCACTTATTCAACGCTTGAAGAAGACTCCCGCGTGGTTTCCATGTGGAACTTCTCCATCGCCGGCTGTGACCTACCGGAAGACTTCGTCTACGAAGTCACCAAACGGACCATGGAAAACAACGACCGCATGCGCTCGATTCATCGCAGCGCGGAAACCACCATTCCGGAAAACATCAGCCACAACACCGTGCTGCCGTTCCATCCGGGTGCGGCGCGCTGGTACGAAGAAAACGGCTACGAGATCGATCCTGACCTGATTCGCTGATCCACGCCGTGCGTCATCTGCCCCGCGCCGGCTATGCCGGGCGGGGCAGCGTACGCCTTGCCTCTTCTATTCGTACTGCTTTGAGGGTGACGTATGAGTCACAACGCCAACCACGAAAGCGACAATCGCGTCGCCACCGCCGCCCCCGAAACCATTGCTGACGGCGTCGATGAAGACGCGGTAGAAGCCAACCGTCGCCGGTACACCGGCTGGCCGCTATGGATCTTTGCCGGTCTGGCCATTGCCTACTCGCTGTTTCATCTGATTTCGCTGAATATTTATCCGCTGGAAACCTGGACGTACCGCATTATCCACATTGCCGGTGCGCTGGTGCTGGGCTATGGCCTTTACGCCGGCGCGACCTTTGCCGAAGACGAGCATGACGCCTCGCCCGGCTGGCTGAAATGGGTCAGCCTGGCGTTACTGCTGCCCGCTGGCTACGCCCTGGCGCAGGTGTTTTTCATGAGCCAGACCCTTGGCGGCGGCGCCATGCGCATCGACCCGAGCGTAGAAACCCTGCATTTCGGGTTTCCGTTGATGGCGGCAAGTGCTGCGGGCATCGTGCTGAGTTGGTTTTATCGCCGGGCGCGCAACCGCTTCAATCCGGCCGACCTTGTGCTGATGGTCTGCGCGCTGGCAAGCGCCGCCTATCTGATACTGGTGTTCAACACCAACATCCGCATGTCGACGGGCACGTCTTTTGCCCCGCCGGGCATCTCTTGGGCGGCCATTGCCGGCTCCCTGCTGATTCTCGAGCTCACCCGCCGCGTTGCCGGCTTGGCGCTGGTGGTCATTTCGGTGATATTTCTGGGCTACGTGTTTGTGGGCCCCTATCTGCCCAGCTTTCTGGGCTATCCCGGCCTGTCTCTGCAGCGCTTTTTCAGCCAGGTGTACACCGATATCGGCATTCTTGGCCCGACCACGGCCGTATCGTCGACCTATATCATTTTGTTTATTATTTTTGCGGCTTTTCTGCAGGCCTCCAAGGTGGGCGACTATTTCGTCAACTTTGCTTTTGCCGCCGCCGGCCGCGCGCGCGGTGGGCCGGCCAAGGTGTCCATTTTTGCCTCTGGGCTGATGGGCATGATCAACGGCACCTCCGCGGGTAACGTGGTCTCCACCGGCTCACTGACCATTCCGCTAATGAAAAGGGTCGGCTACCCGGCCAGAAGCGCCGGCGCCATTGAGGCCGCTGCCTCTACCGGCGGACAAATCATGCCGCCGATCATGGGCGCCGGCGCGTTTATCATGGCGGAGATTACCGGCATCCCCTACACCGAAATCGCCGTAGCGGCGATTATCCCGGCGGTTCTGTATTTTCTGTCGGTATATTGCATGGTGGACTTTGAAGCGGCGCGCAAGGGCATGCGCGGCATGCCCAAAGAAGAAATCCCGCAGTTTCGTCGCCTGGTCAAACAGGTGTATCTGTTTGCCCCGATCATCATCTTGATTGCAGCGCTGTTTATGGGTTACTCGGTGATTCGTGCGGGTACACTGGCGACCGCCTCGGCCGCCGTGGTGAGCTGGTTTTCACCCAACAAGATGGGCCCCCTCGCAATTCTTAGAGCGCTGCAGATCGCGGGCACCATGGCGATCCAGATCATCGCCGTGTGCGCCTGCGCGGGAATTATTGTCGGGGTGATTTCGCTGACCGGCGTCGGCGCGCGATTCTCTTCGCTGCTGCTCGGAGTGGCCGGCGTCAGCCAGCTGTTGGCCCTGATGTTTGCCATGTGTATTTCCATCCTGCTGGGCATGGGCATGCCCACCACCGCCGCCTATGCCGTCGCCGCCTCAGTGGTTGCACCGGGGCTGATCAATATCGGCATTGATACGCTGGTGGCGCACTTCTTCGTATTCTACTTTGCGGTGGTCTCGGCCATTACCCCACCGGTCGCGCTGGCGTCCTACGCCGCAGCGGGGATTTCCGGCGATAACGCCATGGGCACCTCGATCGCGTCGTTCAAGATAGGACTCGCCGCCTTTATCGTGCCGTTCATGTTCTTTTACAGCCCGGCCATACTGATGGAAGGCTCCGCGCTGCAGATTCTGCGCGTGGGCATCACTGCTACGTTTGGTATTGTGCTGCTGGCCGGCATGGTGCAGGCGTGGTTCTTCGGCCCGCTCAAGCTGTGGCAGCGCCTGGCCATGTTGGTCGGCGCGATGTTCATGATTTACGGCGGCATCTATAGCGATGTGGCGGGTCTGGCGCTGGGCGCAGCCCTCTTTATGATGCAGCGCAGGCGCTACGGCGGTGGCGAGAGCGCTGTCGCCACCGGCTAAGCTACCGCTGCGCTAGTCGGTCAGGTTATCGACGATTTTCAGCACCGGGGCCGACTGGTTCAAGGTATAGAAGTGCAGCCCCGGCGCGCCGCCGTCAAGCAGGCGCTGGCACAGGCGCGTGACCACCTCGGTGCCAAACTGCGAGATGGCATCCGTGTCATCGCCGTAGCTTTCCAGCTGCTTGCGGATCCAGCGCGGTATCTCGGCGCCGCAGGCATCGGAAAAGCGCGCCAGTTTGGTGTAGTTGATGATCGGCATGATGCCCGGAATGATCGGCTTCTCAACGCCCAGCGCGCGCGCTTTATCCACAAAGTTGAAGTACGCCTCAGCGGTAAAAAAGTACTGTGTGATCGCCATATCGGCGCCGGCGTGCATCTTGCGCGCAAAGTTTTCCACATCCCGGTCCAGGTTGGGTGCCTGTGGATGAGATTCAGGGTAGCCGGCGACGGCGATATCAAAATGATCGCCGGTTTCGTCGCGGATAAACTCGACCAGCTCGTTGGCGTAACGCAGCTCGCCGAGACTCGCCATGCCCGAGGGCATGTCACCGCGTAAAGCCACCAGGCTATCAATGCCTTCTGCACGATACTCAGCGAGCAAATCGCGCAGCTGGGCTTTTTCGCTGCCGATACACGACAGGTGCGGCGCGGTAGTAATGCCCCGCTCGCCCACGGCGCGAACCGCCGCCCGCGTGCGCTCCTGGGTCGAGCCACCGGCGCCATAGGTCACCGAAAAAAAGCGCGGCTGACGGGTTGCCAGGGCATCCCGTGCCTGCAGCAGCTTTTCTCGGCCGGCATCAGTCCCGGGCGGAAAGAATTCAAAGCTGATCCCTAGCGGATGTTCCTGGCTACTCATGTCTTGCCCTCATACAAAAATCGGTGTGAATAAGCGCTCAAACGTCGGATATTTTGCGCTATTCTGTCCGTTTCTTGCCGCCTCGGCTAATGAAAGATTTCGCGCCGGTGCTTCAATTCGGCTCATGTTGCCGCCAGACCTCAGGAAATACGATGGAAAATCTCTCCCTCGGTGCTCTCTCAGGCCCGCTGTTGATGCTGTTAAGCTTTGTCGGGCTGGGCTTCGTGGCCGCTCGCCAGCTAGCGGTTGACCCGCGCCCCATCGCCACGCTGCTGATTTACCTGATCGCGCCGTTTACGTTTTTCCGCGCGTTGATGAACGGCGGTCCCACGCCGAGCTATGTGCTGCTGACGCTGATTTTATTCTGCCTCTCAAGCGCCATTGCGCTCGCCGTGCGCGGGCTTACGCGCCACCGGTTTGGCGCCCAGGAAGGGGCGCTGCTGGCGTTTTCGTCGGGTACCGGCAACACCGGCTACTTTGGCCTGCCGGTGGCGCTGATCGTGCTGCCGCCTGAGGGCGTGACCCAATATTTGTTCTGTATTCTGGGCATTACGCTTTACGAGTTTACCGTGGGGTTTTATTTAAGTGCTCGGGGCCAGTTTTCGATCCGCCAGAGCCTGGCCAAAATAATCCGGCTGCCGCTGATTTATGCCTTTCTCGCCGCGCTAGTGCTGGCCCAGCTGGATATCGCGCTGCCCGACGCGCTGATGACCTCGCTCGACGTGTTTCCCGCCACCTATACGCTGCTGGGCATGATGATCATCGGCATGACGCTGAGCCGCGTGACCCTTGCCGCCTGGGATACCCGCTTGATTGTCGCTTGCACGGTGCTACGCTACGGCGTCTGGCCGTTGGCGACGCTGGGCACGGTGCTGCTGCTTCAAGCATTTTTCACGCTGTCACCGGATCTGGCGATGGCGATTCTGCTGCTCGGCGTGGTGCCGATGGCCGCCAACGTCGTCGTGGTCGCCATGGAGCTCGGCATTCAGCCGCAAAAAGGCGCGCTGGCGGTACTCGTCACCACGCTGCTCGCGCCGCTGGTGATTCCGCTCTACCTCGGCGGCATGCTGACGCTCACCGGCCTGGGTTAAGGCATCGAGACAAAATAAAAGGAACATAGCTATTGCTGTGCTTTGGCATAATCCCGTCGGATGCAGACGTGGACTCTCCTCCTGCTTCTATCGTGCTGCGGCTGTTCTGTGAGCGCCACAAACGTCTCTGTCAAGGCTCAGCCCCGGTCTCGGACCACCGTGTTGCAAGCAACGTCTTAAAAAGAGCTCGTGCAGCCACTGACAGCTCATGACCAGACTGCTGAAGGACACCGATCGGGCGCTCAATAGCAGGATCCTGTAAAGGCAAACAGCGGGCCCCCAGCTCCTCCATTTGACTCACACAGAGCGCCGGAACCACGCTGACACCCAGTCCGCTAGCTACCATGCGAGCAACAGTTGTCAGCTGATGGCTTTCCAGCTCAACAGGCAGAGTCCGGTTTAAGGTTACCAAGGCTTCCTCGAGCATATATCGCACGGTCGATGGACGCTGAAGGGCGATGAACGGCTCCTCTAGCAACTGTTCCCAGCTCACGTTATGGGCATTCGCCAAAGAGGAGTTGCCGGGAACAACCGCCACGAACCGATCGGTGTACAGGGGGGTAAAATGCAGGCCGGAGACTGCATGAGGCTCGAACGCCAGCCCCAGTTCCACATCGCCAACCTGGACCATGTCGATGACCTGTTCATTGATCACATCCTGGATCTTAACGCTGATGCCCGGATGGCTAGTGCGGAATGTTTTGAGGATGGATGGCAGCAGGTTTCCGGCAAATGACGGTATCGCCGCCACCGTTATCCGTCCGAGATCCAGACGGAATCGTTGTTGCAATTCATCCTGCGTGTTGTCCCAGTCAGCGATCAAACGGCGCGCTAAGGGTAGCAGTGCTTCGCCTTCCGGGGTCAGCCTAACGCTTCGGGTCGTTCGACTGAATAGCAATCCTCCCAGCTTTTCTTCCAGCGATTTGATCGCCAAGCTTAACGCCGGTTGCGACAGGTGCAGCCGCTCACAGGCCTGCACAAAGCTCAGTGTCTGAGCCACCGCCAAAAATGCTCGTATCTGTTTCACGGTCATATATCATCCACCCTGCTTACGCTATTTATTTAAATAATAAATTAGTTGATCGTAAAAACAAACTTAACAAATAAATAGGGCAGCATGAGACTCGGGTTACTAACCCAATAAGAAGATAGCGACATTAGGAGGTGGCTCCATGGCCGGATTCGATAAACGAGTGAGCAGTTACCAGGACGCGCTGGCTGGGCTTGAGGATGGTATGACCCTGCTGGCCGGTGGCTTCGGGCTCTGCGGTATCCCGGAAAATTTGATCGCGGAAATCAAACATCGTGGTACCCGAGACCTGACTGCGATTTCCAATAATTGCGGTGTCGACGACTTCGGCCTGGGGCTGTTATTGGAAGACCGACAGATCCGGAAGATGCTTGCTTCATATGTCGGCGAGAACGCACTTTTTGAAAAGCAGCTGCTGGATGGCGACCTGGAGGTGGAACTAACCCCTCAGGGCAATCTGGCGGAACGTATGCGTGCCGGCGGCGCGGGTATCCCCGCTTTTTATACCGCAACCGGTTATGGCACCCCCATTGCCGACGGCAAAGAAATCCGCAAGTTCGGCGATCGTCACTATGTCCTTGAAGAAGCCATCATCGGCGACTTCGCCATCGTTAAAGGCTGGAAGGCCGATACCTACGGCAACGTGATTTACCGGAAAACTGCTCGGAATTTTAACCCGCTGGTTGCGATGGCCGGAAAAATCACCGTGGTCGAAGTCGAGGAAATTGTTGAGCCGGGCACGCTTGATCCCGATGAAATTCAGACGCCAGGTATCTATGTTGATCGTCTGATCCAGGGGTCTTTCGAAAAGCGGATCGAAAAACGGACGGTCAGTGCATAACGGAAAACCGGTGGCTGAATACAACGCACAACAAGAGGATCGGACAATGGCGCTTACTCGCGAACAAATGGCACAACGCGTCGCCCGCGAACTGGAAGACGGCTTCTACGTCAATCTGGGCATTGGCATCCCCACCCTTGTCGCTAACTATGTCCCCGAAGACATCGAAGTGATGCTTCAGTCGGAAAACGGCGTCCTGGGTATGGGCCGGTATCCAACCGAAGACGAGCTGGACCCCGACATGATTAACGCCGGAAAAGAGACGGTCACGGTGCGCACTGGCGGGGCCATCATGGATTCAGCGGAATCATTCGCCATGATCCGGGGTGGCCATGTCGATCTTACCGTCCTCGGCGCGTTCGAAATCGACGTTAACGGCAGTATTGCCTCATGGATGATACCGGGGAAGCTGATCAAGGGCATGGGCGGTGCAATGGATCTGGTGGCCGGTGCTGAAAATATCATCGTCACCATGACACACGCCTCCAAATCGGGGGAGTCGAAGTTGCTCTCGGAGTGCACTCTGCCCCTCACCGGCGCTGGCTGCATCAAGCGAGTGCTGACGGATTTAGCCTATCTGGAAGTCAAAAATGGCGCTTTTGTCCTCAAAGAGCGCGCACCGGGCGTCAGCGTCGACGAGATTGCCGAAAAAACAGCGGGCAAGCTCGTGATTCCCGACAATGTCCCGGAAATGAACATATCCGCCTGATTACGGTCGCTACAGCGTCTCGCCTGGTTCATTCGCTGACCAGGCAAGACGCTGGTCAGTAATACAGCAATGCCCCGTCACGGCGAGCTTTGTTGATTTGGGCTACGGCCCAGACACTCTTTCGCTCCACAACCATAATAACGGGAGTCAATTATGCTGAATCGTGTGTCTAAACCCTTCGTTCGGCTCGTTGAACGCTATCTGCCGGATCCCTACATTTTTGTGCTCCTCCTCACGCTGGCGGCCTTTATCGCTGCCATGGTGATCGAAGGGCAATCGCCAGCGTCCGTGGTAACTATGTGGGGAGATGGGTTCTGGAACCTGCTAACTTTCTCCATGCAGATGCTACTGGTTCTAGTCACTGGGTTTATGCTCGCCAACACTCCGTTGGTCAAAGGCATTCTAGATAGACTCGCCACACTCGCACGCTCTCCCGGACAGGCCATCATTTTGGTCACCTTCGTGGCCCTGACAGCAAGTTGGATTAACTGGGGCTTCGGGCTGGTCGTCGGTGCCCTTTTCGCAAAAGCGCTGGCTCGTCGTATCCAAGTGCACTATCCGCTGCTGGTTGCCAGCGCCTACTCGGGCTTTGTTGTCTGGCACGCCGGTTTGGCGGGCTCCATTCCTCTGACCATCGCCACGGAAGGACATTTTTCCCAGGATATGATCGGGATTATTGGGACCGACCAAACCATCTTTGCCTTTTTCAACTTGGCAATCGTGGTCGCTCTTTTTATTGTGGTTCCGCTGGTCAATCGACTGATGTTGCCGCCGCAGGAAGAAAGCTTTTTCGTTGACCCGAAAAATCTTGAGGAAGCGTATGAAGGTGACCCTGACATCACACGGCCGGCCGAGCACCTTGAAAATAGTCGCGTCTTAGCTTGGTTGGTTGGTTTTTCTGGGCTCGCTTTCCTTTTTCAATACTTTGTTAAGGGCGGTGGGTTGAACCTGAACATCGTCAATTTTATGTTTCTTTTCCTGGCTATCGTGTTGCACCAGACACCTCGCCGGCTGCTCAACAGCCTTAATGAGGCGATCAAGGGCGGTGCCGGGATTGTCATCCAATTCCCATTTTACGCGGGCATCATGGCGGTCATGATCCAGTCCGGCCTGGCGGCTACGATTTCCAGTGGCTTTGCCTCTATCGCTACCGAAGGATCATTGCCGTTCTGGAGCTTCATCAGCGCGGGGTTGGTTAATATCTTTGTGCCTTCCGGTGGCGGTCAGTGGGCTGTTCAAGCCCCTGTCATGATTCCCGCCGCTCAGGAGCTGGGTGCTGACATTCCCCACATAGCCATGGCTGTGGCTTGGGGCGATGCCTGGACAAACTTGCTGCAACCATTTTGGGCGCTTCCCGTTTTAGCCATCGCCGGCCTGAAAGCCAAGGACATCATGGGATATTGTCTGGTGCTTTTGTTTATCACGGGGGGGATTATCAGCTTAGGTCTGACCTTCCTTTAGGCCTTGTGGGCTTTGCTTGACTCCTGACCAGCAAAGCCCAGTTGTTGGATAATTGGTGTTCTTGATTGGCAGTCCTGGCTGCGTCTTTTATATCCTGAATTCCAGCAATACATTCAGGACTTAACCAGGGAATACCAACCACTACATTCGTTTAACCCTTCTCATGCATATCCCGGGCTATGCCTTTACTCGAATAAGCTTCTTGTTAACGAACTCATCGATACCCAGACGGCCGAGCTCACGACCAAAGCCGCTACGCTTAACGCCGCCAAAAGGCAGTTCGGCTGCTTCCCCACCGACTTCATTGATGAAGACCATCCCTACCTCAAGGCGATCCGCGACACGCAACGCCTTCTCCTCATCCTGGGAGATAACGATGGAACCGAGACCGAAAGGAGATGAATTGGCAAGCTCAACCGCCTTCTCTTCGCTCGAGACCCTATACATCACGGCGACGGGACCAAACAATTCCTCGTGATAAACATCCATCTCCGGAGTGACATCGGTCAACACTGTGGGCGAGAAGAAGTTATTCTGGGGATCAGCACCGCCAACTCTGGCAACCGCTCCCTGGTCGAGCGCCTTCTCCACCTGGCGCTTGAGATTGTGGGTAGCACTAGCCGACGATAACGGCCCGAGAGTGGCTCCTTCGACAGTGGGATCGGTAGGCATATGTCCCGCCATAGCGACGGAGAACTTCTCGGTGAATTCGTCGTAAATATTTTCCATCACCAGGATACGCTTAGAGCCGTTGCAGGCCTGGCCATTATTCCCGAGACGTCCGGCGACGGCCATCTCGACGGCGCCGTCAATATCGTCGGTATCAAGAACCAGGAAAACGTCAGAGCCACCGAGCTCGAGCACGACCTTCTTCAGATGTCGTCCTGCCTGTGCAGCCACGGCGGCACCGGCGCGCTCAGAGCCGGTCAGCGAGACCCCCTGCACACGAGGATCGGCGATAACGTCGGCCACCTGTTCATTGGCGGCGAAGATGTTGACATAGGCGCCCTCAGGCAGGCCAGCATCCAGGAACAAGCTTTCCAGCGCCAAGGCCGACTCGGGGCATTGCGGGGCATGCTTGAGTAGAATCGTATTGCCCAGCGCCAGATTGGGGCCGACAAAACGTGCTACCTGATAGAAGGGAAAGTTCCAGGGCATAATCCCGATCAGCACGCCAAGCGGCTGACGGCGAATAAAGGCGGAACCACCGGCAGGAGACTCGATAGGCTCATCCCGGAGAAAGGCCTCCGCGTTGTCGGCATAGTAGTGGTAAATATCAACGCAGAAATCGATTTCACCGCGCGCCTGATCAATGGGTTTGCCCATTTCACGCACGATGATACCGGCAAGCTCTTCACGACGTTCGGCGTGGAGTTCAGCCACTCTTTTGATGAGCGCCGCGCGCTCGGCGACACCGGCGGTTCGCGACCATTGACGATACGCACTCTCGGCGCTAGCCAGCGCCCGTTGAATATGGTCATCGGTTGCGGTGGGATAGTCGGCAACCTCTTCGCCGGTAGCCGGGTTTGTGACAGAGTAATAGGCCATTACGCCTCCTTAAAGCACGTGTTCTGTAAGTGGATGTTCTCATAGTGAGCGAAGTACTACGCTACTCAAATCGCATCTTCAAGCAGATACCGACATCGTCATGAATATCACCGCCGGCGGCGGCGTTATAGCTTCCGCCGAAACCCGCGCGCACCTCAAGTTGCACGACCCGAACAGCGGCCTGACCGTCGAGACAGCTGCAGGAGGTGATTGGCTGTGCAGCCCGATGTTGCAACCGGCCGCGCAGCCTCTACAATCGGTACGACGAAGCCGCGATGCCAACCCGGACGCGGAGCCCCTCCCCGCTATCGACCCGAAACCCATGAGACTCCAGCCCCCCACTCCTATCCCGGAGCGAATCGGTTTCTTGATGCTGCCGCGTTTTGCGATGGTGGCCTTCTTTTCGGCCGTAGAGCCGCTACGCATCGCCAACCGCATCAGCGGGCGTACACTTTTCGAGTGGGATGTGATCAGCGAAGACGGTGGCCCGGTCACCGCCTCCAACGGCATGACGCTCGATGCTACCTGCGCGATGGCCCAGGCGCCGGCGGTGCCGAGCCTGGCGGTGTGTGCCAGCTTCGAGCCGGAGGCCGGCGTCAATGACGCACTGCTCGATTGGCTACGCGCACGCGCCGCCTCAGGGTGCGTGCTTGGCGGCATGGACACCGGCTGCTTCGCACTGGCTGCAGCCGGCTTGCTTGACGACCAGACGGTAACCCTGCACTGGGAATCTCTCCCCGAATTTCGCTCCCATTTTCCACGCGTCGACGCCGTCGAATCGATCTACGAAGTAACGCCCGAAGGTTTCTCCTGCGCCGGGGGCAGCGCCGCCATCGACATGAGCCTCGACCTGATCCGTCGCCGCCATGGCGATAATCTGGTCAAGCGGGTCCGCGACCAGCTGATCCATGACCCGGGGCGACGGCCGGCCAGCCGTCAACGTGACCCCGTCACTCTTGGTGACCCCATCCTGCAGAAAGCCATCGATCTGATGGAGGCGAACTTGGAGGCGCCACTGGGTATCGGCGAGCTGGCCGCCAAGCTCGGCCTTTCCTGGCGCGGGCTCGAGAGGCTCTTCACCCGGCATATAGGTATCCCACCCCAGCGCTTCTACCTGGACAGGCGGCTGGAGCACGCCCAGCGACTGCTGCATGAGACCCGCCACAGCGTGATGGATATTGCTCTGGCCTGCGGTTTCTCCTCCTCGTCAAGCTTCACTCGCGCCTTTCGCCGTCGGCATGGGCTCACCCCGAGCGAGTGGCGTCGGCGTTCCTGATTCGACGCCGCGACTCGCTCAGCTGTCGAATTATGCACATTTAGCGTCGGATTCTGTGGTGAAGCAACCGCTTGTAGCTGGCACCCTGAGCGTCTTCCCATGATGCTCAGGAGCTCTCATGTCACTCAACGAACTGCCTCTCACGCCCGATTACGACGCCTGGCCGATAGACACCGATCTCGCCGACGTTTCTTTCTCGCCGCGCCTGGTCACGGTGCGCTGGAACGACGGCCGGGTCAGCCGCTACCACAGCATCTGGCTGCGCGAGAACGCCGCCGATGAGACTACCGTCAACCCGGCGACTCGGGAGCGCATCCTGGATCTCTCCACCCTACCCGCCTGGCCGGAAATCGACGCCGCCGAGATCGACGCCGCTGGCGCCTTGTGTGTGACTTTCGCCCCTGAGGATCGCCGCCTGCGCTTCCATCCCGGCTGGCTGCGAGCTCACGACTACGATAATGCTACCGACCCCGAAACGCCGCTGGTGCCGGTGAATACCTGGCTGGGCGGCCCCGAGGTCGCTCCCGACACCCTCGATGCCAGCGGCCTGCTCGATACCGTGCCGGACGGCGCTGCCGAAGAAGCGATTCTTGCCCCGGCACTGGAAAGCGTGCTCGGCAAGGGACTGGTGCGGCTGCGTGGCCTGCCCACCGAGCCCGACTCGCTCGAAAGCATCGCCCGGCGCATCGGCCCCGTGCGCCCCACCAACTTTGGCCAGCTATTCAACGTCAAGGCCAAGCCCGATCCCGACTCCAACGCCTATACGTCCATCGCTCTGCCCCCCCACGTCGACCTACCAACCCGCGAATACCATCCGGGGCTGCAGATGCTGCACTGCCTGGAGAACAGCGTGGAAGACGGCCAGGCGGTGATGATGGACGGCTTCGCCGTGGCCGAGGCGCTGCGCGACCGCCACCCCGAAGCCTGGGCGACGCTGACCCGGGTGCGCTGGTGCTACGCCAACACCGCCCGCACTACCGACTACGTCTGGTTTGAACCGATGATTCGCCTCGACGCCCGGGGCGAGCTGCTCGAGGTGCGCATCGCCGACTTCCTGCGCGGCCCTCTACAGACCGCTTTCGAGGACGTCGAGCCGGCTTATGAGGCGCTGATGATCCTGCAGCGGCTGCTGCGCGATCCGGCCTTCGCCATCCGCTTCACTTACCGCCCCGGCGACCTGGTGATCTTCGATAACCGCCGTCTGTTGCATGCCCGGGACGCCTTCGAGGGCAGCACCGGCCACCGCTGGTTGCAGGGCTGCTACATGGAGCGCGACGAGGTGCGTTCGCGCTATCGCATGATCCAGCGCACCCGCCGTCGGCAGCAGCTCACTACCGAGGCCTGAGGTAGGTCCCCCCGGCGCCCGGAGGCTATCGCCATGACCGCCACCGCCCAGACACCCGCCACCACCGCCTCCGCGGCCTGGAGTCTCTGGGCGCTGCTGCTTGGCGTGGGCCTGCTGATGCTGGGCAACGGCCTGCAGAGCAGCCTGCTGGGCGTGCGCGCCGCCGAGGAGGCCTTCGGCAATACCGTGACTGGCCTGGTGATGTCGGCCTACTTCGTCGGCTTCCTGGCCGGCTCGACCCTGACGCCGCGCAAGCTGCGCGATGTCGGCCATATCCGGGTCTTTGCTGCCCTGGCCTCGCTTACCTCGGTGGCCATCCTGATCCACGTGCTGTTCATCGACCCCTGGGTCTGGGCGGCCATGCGCCTGATCACCGGCTTCGCCTACGCCGGGCTCTATGTGGTCACCGAGAGCTGGCTCAACGGCCACACCGGCAACCACCTGCGCGGCCGGCTGCTGGCTTTCTATATGGTGATCAGCTACCTGGGCATGGGCGGCGGCCAACTGCTGCTGAACCTGGCCGACCCGAACGGGGTGATCCTCTTCCTGGTGGTCTCGATCCTGGTCTCCTTGGCGCTGGTGCCCATCCTGCTCAGCTACACGCCCCAGCCGGATGCCAGTCAGCCAGAGGCCATGAGCCTCAAGCGGCTCTACCGGTTGTCGCCGCTGGGTACCCTGGGCTGCCTGCTGACCGGCATCGCCAACGGCAGCGTGTTCGGCATGGGCGCGGTCTTCGCCACCGGCAGCGGCCTGCCCGTCGACCAGGTTGCCGCCTTCATGGGCGCCTTCATTCTCGGCGGCGCCCTGCTGCAGTGGCCCTTGGGCAAGCTCTCGGACAAGACCGACCGCCAGGTCGTGATCATGGTCGTCGCCGGCCTGGCCACGGCGCTCGCCCTGCTCGGCCTGCTCGTCGACGGCGCCGGCCCCCTGACTCTGCTCGGGGTGCTGCTCGGCGGCACCACCCTGACCCTCTATTCGCTGTTCCTCGCCTGCGCCAATGATGTCCTCACCCCGTCACAGACCGTGGCCGCCAGCAGCAGCCTGGTGCTGGCCCTGGGGATCGGCGCCATCCTCGGCCCGCTGAGCACCGGGGTACTGATGGACTGGCTCGGCCCCGAGGGCTTCCTCTGGGTCCTGGCGCTGACCCATGCCGCCATCGTCGCCTTCGGCGGCTACTGCCTCGTGCGCCATCCCGCCGCGGCCCCCGAGAAGCAAGGCCACTATGTGGCGGTCCCTTCGGGGACCGCCACACTCGGCGCCACCTGGGTCGAAGAGGCCGTCAGCGAGCCGACCCAACTCGAGCTGGCCCTCGACCCGGAACCGGCCGCCGAAGTGGAGCCGGCAAAGGCCTGATACCGCTCAGTCCGCGTCCCGAGCTGCCGTTTCCCGAGGGGACTCGGCAAAGCGCGCCCGATAGGCCCGCGAGAAGTGCGCCAGGTGCTGGAAGCCGGTGGCCAGCGCCGCCTCGGTCGCCCGACAGCCGCTGCCGGCGAGCAGCTGCTGGGCCCGGTCCAGCCGCATCCCCAGGTAGCACTGCTTGGGGGTCTCGCCGAAATGCAGCGTGAACAGCCGCGTAAGCTGGCGCTGGGATTGGCCTACCAACCGACAGATCTCGGGGATCGGCAACGCCTTGGCCAGATTGGCCTCCATCACCGCCAGGCTCTTCACCACGCTGCGCGGCAGGTGTGCATAGCGCACGTCGAGATCCACCGGCGAGCGCTCGTGGCGCTGGTGAATCAGCTGGCGGCCCACGGCGTCAGCCAGGGCCGGGCCATAGGTGAGCTCAATCCAGGACAGCATCATGTCAAGACTCGCCACGCCCCCGCCACCGGTCAGCCGCCTTGAGTCAAGCTCATAGTATGACGAGCTGACTTCAAGCAGCGGAAACTCGCGACGAAAGGCGGGTACGCTCTCCCAGTGTAACGCCACCCGATACCCCTCCAACACGCCGGCGCGCGCCAGGATGAAAGGCGCGGTGTCCAGCCCTCCCAGCCAGCCCCCATGGGCCGCGACACGGCGTAATACCGCGCGGTCTTGGGCGCTAACATCGGCCTCTGCCTGATAAGACGACACCACCATCAGGCTGGCGTTATCAGGTACTGCAGACAGCTCAGCAGTCACCTCGATACTCACTCCATTGCTAGCCACTACGCCCTTACCGTCCAGCGAGCGCAAACGCCAGGCAAAGAGATCACTGCCGAAACGATTGGCCACCCGCAGCGGCTCCAGCATGCAAAACAGCGTCAACATCGAGAAGTTGGGTACCAGCCAGACGTCCAAGGTGTGTTGCGCCTGCTCAGGGGTGAGCAGCGGCGGCGAATCGGGCCGCGGATAGGGCCATAAAGTGTCGATAACGTCCTTCATGTCCAGAATGATCAACAAAAAGACGACTTTTATCAAGTCATCGCGGCCGGGCAGGGATAGGGTAATGGTCACTATCACGCCTGTGGAGATGTCACCATGACCCAAGTCAGCCTTGTCGCCGATCATCGTCGCCTAGCCATTGACCATAGAGGGCATACTAAAGAGTTCGCCGCTCTCTGGTTGCGTGAGAGCAGCCCGGACCCCGACACTCTGGACCCACGAACCGGCCAGCGGCTGATCGAGGCTGCGGCGTTGCCGTTAGACCTGCGCATCGAGCAGGCCGATGTCGAGGACGAAACGCTGCATATTCGCTTCAGCGATGGCCATCGTGCCGGCTTCGACCTGAACGCGCTGCTGCAGACGCCATCGAGCAATGCAGCAAAGCCACTTTGGGAAGCCGACCTTGATGCGCCGCCGCAGGCCGACTTCGATGCCGCCCTGAACGACGACGACGCCCTGCTCGAGATGCTCGAGGGACTGCACCACTACGGCTTCGTGCTGGTGTCCGGCGTGCCCACCACCGAGGACGGCATGCAGGCCTTAATCGAGCGTGTCGGCCCGCTGCGCCGCACCAACTGGGGCGGCATCGCCGACGTCAAGTCGGTGGCCAACGCCTACGACCTGACCATGACCCAGCGCGGTCTGGAGCCCCACACCGACAACCCCTACCGCGACCCCATTCCCGGCTACATCTGGCTGCACTGCCTGACCAACGCTGCCGACGGCGGCGACAATACCCTGGTCGACGGCTATCGCGCGGCCCAGGTGCTCCGCGAGCGCAACCCGGACGCCTTTGACGCCCTGACCCGGGTCTGGCCCACCTTCCGCTACCAGGACGACACCACCCACCTGGAAAGCGAAGGGCCGCTGATCGAGCTCAACAGCCGGGGCGAAACGGTCCGGGTGCGCTACTCCAACCGCACCGAACGGGTGCCGGCCCTGCCCGCCGACGAACTCGAGGCCTACTACGCCGCGCGGCGGGAGTTTTATGAGCTGATCACCGGCGACGAGCTGACCCTGCACCTCAAGCTCAACCCCGGCCAGATGCTGATCATGGATAACTACCGCCTGTTCCACGGCCGGCGCGCCTACGAACTGGCCGGCGGCGTCCGCCACATGCGCCAGGGCTACGTGGATCGCGACAGCACCGCCAGCCGCCGTCTGGTGCTGCGCCGCCAGCTAACCCATTCCGACAGCGAGGAGGTTGCATGAACCAGGCACAGAATCAGGCACGCTTCCGCCACTTCGGCGAAGCCAGCCACGACGAGTGGGCGCTGATCGACGATCACTTCCGCGATTACGTCGCCGACGCCTCGCGGCGGGTGCTCGCGCACCTGCACCGCCTGTCCGGCGACACCCACGGCTACCCGGTGGATCGCTACGAGCACAGCCTGCAGACCGCCACCCGCGCGCTGCGCGACGGCGCCGACGAGGAAATGGTGGTCTGCGCCCTGCTGCACGACATCGGCGACGACCTGGCCCCAGCCAATCACGCCGAGATCGCCGCCGGTATCCTCGAGCCCTTCATCGATCCGCTCAATGCCTGGATGATCCGCCATCACGAGCTCTTCCAGGGCTACCATTACCGCCACTTTTTCGGCCTCGATCCCCACGCCCGGGAGCAGTTCCGCGACCATCCCGCCTATGCACGCACGGTGCGCTTCTGCGACGACTGGGATCAGGCCAGCTTCGACCCCGATTACGACACCCTGCCGCTTGAGCACTTCGTGCCGATGGTCGAGCGCGTTCTGAGCCGCGACCCCTATGGCGGCCTGCCGGCGGTCAGCGAGAAAAAGGAAGCCCCATGAACTGCGCCCGGCAACTCATCCAGCTGCTCGAGGCCTATGGGGTCGACACGGCGCTCGGCATTCCCGGCGTGCATACTATCGAGCTGTACCGCGCCCTAGACCAGAGCAAGCTGGCCCACTTTACCCCGCGCCACGAGCAGGCCGCCGGTTTCATGGCCGACGGCTATGCCCGGGCCAGCGGCAAGCCCGCCGCCTGCTTCATCGTCACCGGCCCCGGCATGACCAACATCGCCACCGCCATGGGCCAGGCGCTGGCCGACTCGGTACCCATGCTGGTCATTTCCAGCGTCAATCCTCGCCATACTCTGGGCCGCGGCCAGGGCAGGCTGCACGAGATGCCCCACCAGAGCGAGACGCTCGCCGGGGTCAGCCTGTTCAGCCATAGCCTGCACGATCCGGCGGCGCTGCCCGAGGTGCTGGCCCGCGCCTTCGCGGTATTCGCAAGCGCGCGCCCGGGCCCGGTGCATATCGAGATCCCCCTCGACGTAATGGTCGCCCCGGCGCCGGAAGGTCCGGCCGCACCGGCGCGGGTTTTCCCTCCCGCGCCGGCTCCCGAGGCGCTGGCGCTGGCCGGCGACTGGCTAAGCGGCGCCGAGCGTCCGCTGATACTGCTGGGCGGCGGCACTGTCGCCGCTCCCGAGGCGGCCCAAACGCTGGCCGAGCGCCTCGACGCCCCGGCCTTCACCACCATCAACGCCAAGGGCGTGCTGGGTCGCAACCATCCGCTGGACCTGGGCGCCACCATGAGCCTGCCCGCCGCCCGCCGCCTGGCCGCCGAGGCCGACGTGGTTCTGGCCTTGGGCACCGAGCTTGGCGAAACCGACTACGACCTAGACGCCGATGACGGCTTCCGCCTCGACGGCAAGCTGATCCGGATCGATATCGACCCCGAGCAGCTGGGTCGCAATCAGGCTGCCGATCTCGCCATCCTGGCCGAAGCCGGCCAGGCCATGCGCGGACTAGCCGAGTGCCTGCCCAAAGCCGCCGCCCGCGATGGCGCCGAGCGCGCCGCGGCCGTGCGCCACGCGCTGGCGCTGACCGATGACCCGGAACTCGCGCCCTACGTGCCGCTCTTCACTACCCTGCGCGACGCGCTACCCGAAGCGATAGTGGTCGGCGACTCCACCGGTCCGGTTTACGCCGGCAACTTCCTGGCGTCGATGCCGGCCCCGCGGCGCTGGTTCAACGCCGCTACCGGCTTCGGCACCCTCGGCTACGGCCTCCCCGCTGCCTTGGGAGCCGCCTTGGCGCGCCCGGAGCTGCCGGTAATCGCCCTGGTCGGTGACGGCGGACTCCAGTTCGTGCTCGGCGAGCTGGGCACCGCCCGCGATCTGGGCCGGCCGGTGGCCGTGGTAATCTGGAACAACGACGGCTACGATGAGATCCGCCGCTACATGTCACTCAGCGAGGTACCGCACCTGGGCGTCGACCTGACCGCCCCTGATTTTCCAGCGCTCGCCTCAGCGTATGCCTGTCGCCATATAAGCGTCACCGAACCGGCAAGCCTGACCGATGCCCTGGGTCAGCTCGACGAGGCCAACTCGCCGCTGATCATCGAGATCGATGCCGCCGCTTGGTCCGCGTCACTCTGACCCCGCACCCGACATCGCCCCCGATTCCGGCCGCTATCGGCTCTCACATGTGATAAGGAGACGTCTGACGCATGAATACCAAAACACAACGCACCGTGACGACCCTGTTTCTGATCACCGGCCTGACTCTGGCCGGCTCCGCCCTGGCCACCGACCGCGACGACCGCTTGCGCCTGGTGGTCCCGCCCTGGCCGGGCGTGACCGTCAAGAGCGAAATCTTCACTCAGCTCATCGAACCGCTGGGCTACAGCACCGACAAGCAGCAGCTCAGCTCGACGGTGGGCTATTCCACCCTGCAGAACGGCGACAGCGACGCCTTCCTGGCCGGCTGGGTGCCTGCCCAGCAGGAGAGCTACGATGCCGCCATGGAGAGCGGCACCATTGTCGACCTGGGCAACAACGTCAACGGCGCGCGCATGGGCTTCGCGGTGCCAGGCTACGTCGCTGAGGCCGGCATCACCAGCGCCGAGCAGCTGGCTGACCCGGAGGTGGCCGAGCGCTTCAAGCGCAGCGTCTACAGCATCGAAAACGGCTCCACCGTCACCGACATGCTCAACGATGCGATCGAGGCCAATGTGTATGAACTCGGCGACTGGGAAGGCAAGCCTTCCTCGACGCCCGGCATGCTCAGCGAGGTTGAGGCAGCCGCCAATGAGGGGCGCTGGATTATCTTCTACGGCTGGACGCCCCACTGGATGGTGCCGGAATACGACACCCGGATCCTTGACGACCCCGAGGGCGTCTACGGCGACGACAACGGCAGCAGCGCCGTCAAGACCATCGTCGCCAAGGACTACGCCGAGGCCAACCCCAACCTGCTCCAGTTACTCGATCAATTCGTGCTATCGGCCGACGAACAGAGCGAGTTCATCCGCGCCTTCGGCCTGGAGAAAGGCGACCTCGAGGTCGTGGCTCACGACTGGCTGGCCAACCACCCCGAGCGCGTCGCCACCTTTCTGGACGGCGTGACCACCCGCGACGGCGAAGACGCCGCCCAGGCGGCGGTGGAAGCCAGCCTGTGAGTGCCTTAAGTCAACAGGAAACAGCGCTTCGAAAGGTGCTCGACGACCCCACGGGGCTGGGCATCACCCCGGCGGGCCTGGCAAGCCGAACGGCGCCGACTTCACGACGTCGTCGACACTCCCGATAAACAACGAGACTGACATGCACTATTCCCGACTGACCGATCGTATCGCTGGCGAGGGCGCCGCAGCCTGGGACATTCACAACCGGGCGCTCGCTCGGCAGGCCGCCGGCGAAGACATCACCGTACTCTCCGTCGGCGATCCGGACTTCGATACGCCTGCGCCAATCATCGAGAGCGCGGTGTCCAGCCTGCGGGCCGGCGCCACCCACTACCCGGATGTTCAAGGCAAGTGGGCCCTACGCGACGTGATCGCGCGTCGCTACCAGGCCCGCGGCGTGAATGCCTCCCCGGACAACCTGATCGTCATGGCTGGCGCCCAGTGCGGGCTCTACGCCGCCGCCCAATGCCTGCTCGATCCCGGCGACGAGGTGATCGTTCCCGAGCCCAGCTACGTCACCTACGAGGCGGTGCTGCAGTCCACCGGCGCGACCATGGTGCGCATCCCCCTCTCCGGCGACTGTGGCTTCCGCCTGGATCCCGCCGATATCGAGGCGGCCATCACTCCGCGCACCCGGGCGATCATGCTCAACAGCCCGCATAACCCCACCGGCCAGCTGATCGGCGCCGAGCAGTGGGCCGCCGTGGCTGCGCTATGCCGCCGTCACGATCTCTGGCTGCTCTCCGACGAGGTCTATGCCGAGCTGATCTTCGAGGGCGACCATGTCTGCGCGGCGGGCCTGCCCGACATGGCTGAACGCACCGTAGTGGTCGACAGTCTCTCCAAGTCCCACGCCATGACCGGCTGGCGGCTAGGCTGGGTGCTGGGCCCCGAGGCGCTGATCGTCCATATGAGTCATCTCGCGCTGTGCATGCTTTACGGCTGCCCGGACTTCATCCAGGACGCCGCCTGCGACGCCCTCAGTCAGGTTCTGCCTCAGCTCGACGCCATGCGCGACGAGTATCGTGCGCGCCGAGACGCCGTCTGCGCCACACTGGCCGACTGCCCGGCGGTAGAGTTCGTCACGCCGGCAGCCGGCATGTTCCTGATGGTCGACGTGCGCGCCACCGGGCTATCCTCCCAGGCTTTCGCCGACCGGCTGCTCGACGACGAAGGCGTCTCGGTGCTCTCCGGCGAAGCCTTTGGCCCCTCCGCCGCCGGCTTCGTGCGCCTTAGCCTGACCGTCGATGAGGCGCGCCTCACCGCGGCCAGTCAGCGACTGGCGAAGGTCGCCGTTGCGGCGCAGGCCGAGGCCGCCTCCCTTTCCACCGTCCAATGAGTCGCCTATGACAAGATCGCCTAACGCCACTCCGTCCTCCCCCACCGCCCTGGCGGTGGAGGCCCTCCACCTCGTTAAGCGCTTCGGCGATCTCGAGGTACTGCGAGACGTCTCCCTCCAAGTGCCCGAGGGCAGCGTTACCTCCATCATCGGCGCCAGCGGCTCGGGCAAAAGCACGCTGCTGCGCTGCCTGAACCTACTCGAACGCCCTGTTCAAGGCGATCTGACGATTGCGGATGAAACGATTCGCTTCGACCGCAATCGCCAGGGCGACATTGTCGGCCTAGACCGGCGCCAGCTGCAGCGGCTGCGCGCCCGGGTCAGTATGGTGTTCCAGCAATTCAATCTCTGGCCGCACCTCACGGTGCTGGGCAACATCACCGAGGCGCCGATGCGCGTCCAGAAGCTGTCGCGCAAGCGCGCCATTCAACGCGCCGACCATTACCTGGAACGGGTCGGCGTGGCCGACAAACGCGATAGCTACCCCGCCTTTCTCTCCGGTGGCCAGCAGCAGCGCGTGGCCATTGCCCGCGCGCTGGCCATGGAGCCTCGCGTACTGCTGTTCGATGAGCCAACCTCAGCGCTCGACCCCGAACGGGTCAGCGAAGTGCTCAGCGTCATTCGCAGCCTGGCCGACGAGGGCCGCACCATGGTGCTGGTCACCCATGAGATGGCCTTCGCCCGGGAAGTGTCCGATCAGGTCGTGTTCCTCGACCGTGGCGTCGTCGGCATGGCCGGTACCCCGAAAGACGTTTTCGATGACAGCCGCGACGAACGCTGCCGTCGTTTCGTCGCGCCGGCGGCCTGACAGCCGCCACTTCTTGCCGACAACGCTATAATGATAACGCCACGGAGCACACCATGAAAAACGCCCTAATCACCGCTTCCGCCCTCGCCCTCCTGACCTTTTCCGCCGCCGGCCAGGCCGACGAACCGCTGAAGATCGGCATCTCCGCCGAGCCCTACCCACCTTTCACCTACACCTCCTCCGACGGTGAATGGACCGGCTTCGAGGTCGAGCTGGGCCTGGCCTTCTGCGAGGCCATGGAGGCAGACTGCGAGATCACCCCTACCGGCTGGAGCGGCATCATTCCCTCGCTCAAGACCGGTCGCATCGACATGATCATGAACTCCATGTCGATTACCGAGGCCCGCAGCCGGGTCATCGATTTCAGCGATCCCTACTACTTTACGCCGGGCGCCTATGTAGCCGCCAAGGACATGGCGCTTGACCCACCGGAGGGCCTGGGCGGCCTGGTACTGGGCGTGCAGGGAGCCACCACCAACGCCACTTACGCGCGCCGCGCGCTGCGCGACAGCGGTGCCAATACCCGCCTTTACGACCAGGCCGAGCAGGTCAACCGCGACCTGCTGTCCGGCCGGCTGGATGTGATACTCGCCGACAAGATCGCCATGAACGAGCTCGTGGAGCGCGATGCGGCCGAGGGCTTCGAGATCAAGGCAACGGCACCGCATCACGAGGCCTACGGCGAAGGTATAGGCATCGGCATCCGGCAAGACGATGATGCTCTGGAAGCCAAGCTCAACGCGGCGATTGCCGAGGTCTTCGAAAACGGCACCTGCAGCCGCCTCTCCAACGAATATTTCGGCACCGACATCTGTGTCTGACCTCCGTCCTTAACGACGCTCGCCGGGTAGCGGCACTGCCCGCTTCCCGGTCTTGCCCTGCCTCACCAAGGACACGCCACCATCATGAACACGCTTTCCCAAGAGGGGCTGCTCGACTGGGCCGGCCCCATAGCCGAGGGCGCGCTGACGACCCTGGAAATTGCCGTGCTGGCCTACGCCATCGGCCTGCTGCTGGGCCTGATAGGCGCCAGCGCCCGACTCAGCCCCTGGGCGCCGCTGCGCGGCTTGGCCACCGCCTACTCCACGGCGGTACGCGCCATTCCTGAACTGCTGCTGATTATTCTGCTCTACTATGCCGGCTCCCAGGCGCTCACCGCCGTTGCCCAAGCTCTGGGCCTGCCCGGTCAGTACGCCATCAGCGGCTTCGTCACCGCCGTGGGCGTACTGGCCTTCGTTCAGGGCGCCTACATGACCGAGGTGCTGCGCGGCGCCATCCTGGCAATCCCCAAGGGGCAGCTGGAAGCCGCCAATGCCTTCGGCTTATCGCCCTGGACGCGCTTCCACCGTATCGTCATCCCGGCCATGCTGCCCAACGCCATACCGGGCATGTCGAACCTCTGGTTGATTCTGATCAAGGACACCGCCCTGATCAGCGTGATCGGCTTCAGCGAGCTGTTCTTCACCGTCCAGCAGGCCGCCGCCAGCACTCGCGCCCACTTCCTGTTCTACGCCGCGGCCGGCGTCATCTACCTCGCCATGACGCTGACCTCCACCGCGCTGTTCGCCCGCCTGGAGCGCTACGTTCGTCGCGGCCAGCCGGTCAACGAGGAGCGCTGATATGGACTTTTCCTGGCTGAGCGATCCCTTCTATCAGGCCTACTTGATAGAAGGATTCATCAACACCCTCTGGCTGGTCGCCGTGTCGGCGGTGGGCGGCCTGGCGCTGGCCGTGGCCATCGCCATGGCCCGTCTCAAGGGACCCCGGCCCCTGGCCTGGCTCGTCCACGGTTTCACCATCGTGATGCGGGGCACGCCGCTGTTGGTGCAGCTGTTCTTCTTCTACTATGGCGTCGGACGCCTGCTCGAGGGCGTCCCCGGCGTCCAGAACAGCCTGATTTGGCCGCTGCTGCGCGATCCCTTCTTCTACGGCGCGCTGACCTTCATCCTCAGCGTCGGCGCCTATTCCGGCGAGGTGCTCCGCGGCGCTCTGCTCAGCGTGCCGCCGGGCGAGCGCGAGGCCGGTCGCGCCTTTGGCCTCTCACCCTTCCAGGTCTTCTTCCGCCTATGGCTGCCCAGAGCCATCCAGCTGTGCCTGCCGACCCTGACCGGTGAGATGATCCTGCTGCTCAAGTCGGTACCGCTCGTCTCGACCATCGCCATGATGGACCTGCTGCAGGCGGCCAATATCATTCGCGACGAGACGTTCCTGGTCTATGAACCGCTGATGCTGATCGCCGGTATCTACCTTGCCATGACGGTGGTGCTGACCCTCGTGCTGCGCCAGGTCGAGCACCATTTTCCGGGCATGCGGCCTACCCGCCGTCGCTGGCTAATGCCGGGTCGCATCTGATGCTAGCCGCTAATTAAAACCGTCAACGCTGACTGCGCCAAGCCGGTTGGCCAGCGCCTGCACCTCGGGCGCGCTGAAAAACGCCGTTAGCGCGGCGGCGCGGGTGGGGCCCACGTTGGGCAACGCCCGCCAGTCGTTTTTTGTATAGCCGGCAAGCGCCGCCCAAGCGCCGCTTGCCTGTTCGCTGCCCGGCGGTGCGCCAAGCGCCTCAAGCCAGGCGTGAAACGGCCGCTTTCGGGCGGCGTCAAAACGCTGCCTGAGTTTGCCTGCCCGCACCTCACCAATACCTGATACCTGTGCCAGCACGGCCTGATCGAGCATCATCCAGTCCAGAAGCCCCTGCACCGCGCCGGCGTCTATCAGCGCTTGCCAGGTGCCTTCGCCCACGCCGTTCATGCTTAACTGACTCCCCAGCCAGTCCAGCCGCGCGAGCAGCTGGCTTTCGCAGCCAAGCGGGCGCTGGGCGCTTGCCGGTGCAAGAGAAAAACAGCTGAGCAGGTGATAATCGCCCGCAGCCGGAACCCGCAGCGGCTCGCGCTCGCGGGCCTGCCATACCACCTGCTCAAGCGCAGGAATGGTTAGCCCGCCAAGAGCCACGGCCAGCTGGTCGCCGGCGCGAATATCCAGGCGTTGCCAACGCGCTAGCGAGCCCAACGACACGCGGCTGATGCGCCGCCCTTCAATGCGCACCGGGTCAAGGTAGATCAGCGGCGTTATCCGCCCGGTGCGCCCGATACGAAACTCGATGCCGCGCACGGAGGCAAGCGCCTTTTGGCTGGGGTATTTCCATGCTCGCGTCCAGCTTGGCGGGCGCGAGCGCCAGCGCGTGCCGTTCGGTCTTGCGCCTTGCTTGAGCACCACGCCGTCGGAGGCAAACGGCAGCGGCGCGTTATACCAATAGTCACGCCAATAGGCGGCGTCGCGCTGATCACTCAGCGCGTGGGTATAGTCGGCGGTATCAAAGCCCAGCGCGGCCAGGCCGGAGAGGCGCTCGGGCATCGTCGCGGGGCCGTCGGGCCAGCCCCAGGCAAACAGACCGATGCGCTCAAGCTCGGCCAATGATGGCGCTGATTTACGCATTACGCCGGCGACCTGATTACGCGCCCGATGGCGCTGCGGGCTGGCCTGAACGTGGCCGGAAAGGCGCCAGTACAGCTCGCCCTGAAGCACCGCTGAAACGGATGTTGGCAGCGTGTTGGGCACGGCCGGAAGCCCGAGTGCCCGCGCCGTCCAGTCCTGACCGCGTTCGCCGTCGCCGCGGCTAACGGCCTCGGTAAGCTCGCCCTCAACGTAGCGCAGCGTCACCGCAACGCCGTCCACCTTGGGCTGAATCCAAAGATCATCGCGGCGGCTTGACCAACTTTCCACCCCGGCTTTATCGGTTTTTTCAAGGCCGGTCTGCACCACCGGATGGCGGCGCACGCTTTTGTCACTGGCCGAACGGCTGGTGGTGACACGAAGTTTGGGCGTATGGCGTTGCGGGGCGCCCGAACAGCCACGCCATGTTTCCAGCCGCGTTGTGGCCTGATCGTACAGTTCATCGTCAATAGTTGATTGGCCATCCTGATAGTAGGCGCGGTCCCACTCGGCCATACGTTCTTCAAGCGCTTGAACTTCCTGATTCAGGCGTGCCTCACTCCAGCCCGGGCATTCGCTTGCCAGCGCCGGTCCGGCACATACCGCCAGCGCAACGCCCGTCGCCATCCATTGGACTAATCGCATTACTTCGCTCCCTGCTGCCTGCTTGCCGCTTTTCCTCAAGCGTAGCTGATTACCCAGCAAAAACGCCCCCGGCCAAGGGCCAAAGGGGCGTTGTCTTACACCTTGCCGGTCAAACGCTTACACGTCGGTCACTTGGCGGCGGGCTTGGCCTGGCCGGCCAGCAGAAATAACCCTGCGGTGATCAGCGCACCCATCGCATCGCTGATCAGACCGGGGAAAATCAGCGTTAACGCGCCTACCGCCGCGAGCACTCGCCAGAATACGTTGAGCGGCCGACGCAGGTACCCCTCCACCGCGACCGCCAGCAGCAGCACGCCGACCACGCCGGTCACCACCACCCAGAGGATGTTGGCAAGCGTGGCGTCGATCATCAGCATGCTATGCGCAAACACGAACATATAGGGCACCACGAACCCGGCGATGGCCAGCTTCATGGCCTGAAACCCGGTGGCGTTCGGCGAGCCACCGCTGATGCCGGCGCCAGCATAGGCCGCCAGCGCCACCGGCGGCGTCAGGTTGGCAAAGATGCCGAAATAGAACACGAACATGTGCGCGACAAAGATGGCCGTTTCATTACTCCCCGCCATCTCGCGGAACAACGGCAGGTTCAGCAAGATCGGCGCGGCCATGGTGCTGGTGATGATATACGTCGGGATGCTCGGCAGGCCCATGCCCAGCACGATAGAGGCAATCATGGTCAGAAACAGCGTCACCAGCAGCCGAATCATCGGGATGGGAATCTGCTGGCCCAGCGTCACTACCGCGTCGGCCACTTCCAGCGCCACGCCGGTTAGCGTGGCCACGCCCACAATGATGCCCACCGCGCCGCAGGCGATCGCCACGGGAATCGCATTGCGCACGCCGTCATACATGGCATCACGGCAGTCGACGACATCCATCTTCTCGGCGACGAGACCCAGTTTGGCACGCAAGGCATTGATCGCCACCGGTATCGCGATAACCACAAACAGCATCAGACGGCTATCCGGCAGATGAGGAATCGGGTTGTCGACCAACAGCGCCCACCATTGCGGCTCGAAAACAAGCAGCGCGAGTATCGCGCTAACGCCCAGCGTGACACGGCGTGTGCCGCAGATAAGTACGGTGGCAGCAATCGACCAGAACGCCGCAAAGAACGGCGCGCGGCCTTCAAACAACAGCCATAGCAGCACCGCCATGGGCACCAGCAAATGGCCGCGCTTGAGCATGACCTCCTTGAGCGGCGTGAGCTTTGAGCGCTCGATCCCCTCAAGCCCGTTGCGCGACGCGCGCAGGTGCACCTGAAACAAAACGCCCAAATAGAACAGCAGCGCCGGAATGATGCCCGCGAGTATCACCTGGGTATAGGGCACCGCTAACACCTCAGCCATGATGAAGGCCGCCGCCCCCATAATCGGCGGTAAAATCTGCCCGCCGACGCTTGCCGAGGCCTCCACGGCGCCAGCGAAGTTGGGCTTGTAGCCGGTGCGTTTCATCAGCGGAATGGTAAACGCGCCGGTGGTCACCACGTTGGCAATCGCCGAGCCGTTGATCGAGCCAAGAAAACCGCTGGCGATAACCGCCACCTTCGCCGGCCCGCCCCGGGTATGGCCGGCCACGGCTAGCGCCAGATCGTTAAACAGCTGCCCCAGCCCCGACTTGCCAAGAAAGGCGCCGAACAAAATAAACAGGATGATGTAGCTGGCCGACACCCCGGTGGCAGTGCCCAACAGCCCCTCGGTGATAAACACCAGATGCGACATGATCTGGCGGCACGTCGCCAGAATGATCGTTTCATTCAGCTGGGGATAAAACGACAGCTTGGCGTAAAACCCATAGCCCAGAAAAAACGTCGCCAGCAGCGTCAGTCCCCATCCGGTGGCCCGCCGCGTGGCGTCCAGCACCAGCAAGATAGCGAGGCCGCCGACCAGCATGTCGATATCGTTAATCCGCCCCGCCGAGGCAATCACGCGGTCGGACACCGCCAGCATGTAAAGGCCCACGCCAAAGGCAAGCAGCGCCAGCACGGCGTCCCCCCACGGCACTCGGTCACGCGCGCCTTTGGCGGTCAGCGGGTAGAGGATGAACGTCACCCCCAGCAGGGTGTACAGGTGGATGCTGCGCTGTTCTACATCGACCAGCGGCCCGGCGAAAGACGTATACAAATGAAACAGCGCCAGCAGCACCGCCAACGTCATGACGAACTTGACCACCGCGCCCGGCAGCTTATCGCGCACCAGACTTTCGCGGTCGAATTTTTCCAGCGCCTGCTTGACCGCTTCCTCATCAGACTCGGCGGTTTGTGCGTGCTGGTTTTTTACCTGCTTCTGGTCGGACATAGGGGCTGACTTCCGCTCTGATTGTTACTCTTGTTCCTACCCTGATTCCCAGGCTGCGGGATATGACAGCAGCCAGGGGCGCACCACAGCAGGTAACACCTGCCATAGCGGTGCCCGATGAACGCTGAACGTCAAGATAGGAGGAGGGTCGCCGCGCGACAGCGCGAAGGTATGCTCGGCATAACCTATGTGATAGCGCATGCGATAGTGTTCGGCAACCGCGGCCTGCACCGCCAGAGGATCCACGACGCGCTGAATGCCGGTCATGACCACCCAGCCATCGTCGAGGGTCGTCGTCTTGCCCGCCGCTGCCGGCACGCCTGCGCCAAACGTCTTGAAGCGCGTTCCCGTGAGTTCGATGGCGCCGTTTTGCGTCACCTCGAACCACTCTTCCCAGTCTTCTTTCTCGACCGAGTGCATCCAGCGCAGCGTAAAGCGCGTGCCTTCCCAGCCGGGAAAGGCGTAGCGCAGTCCGGTCTTGTCACACACCATCAGCCAGGGCAGCGGATACGCAAGCGTGGCGGCCATCAAGGCCGCCACGACAAGGACTATCCAGACTGGCTTACGCTGTAGGCGCAACGCCATTTATGCGGCCCGGGCGGGCCGAACATCGCACACGGCCTCTCAGTACTCGTTGCTGTCAGCTTCTGCCTGCTGGCTATCATCCGCCGCATCATCGCCGGAAACGGACGAGTAAACCGACTCGGCGCCAGGATGAACGGGTGCCACCAGGTTCTCGTTCATGGTGTCGGCATCAAACTGCTTAAGCGCGGCAACCGAGATCTTGTCGGAATTGAGGTAGTCATGGAAACGCTGCGTCAGTTCTGCAGCGACGTCGTCGCGCATGTCGCTACCCACGATCAGCATGTTGCGAATCGCCACGGTATCCACTTCTTCAGCGAGGTCGTAGCGCTCGGGAGCGCCGGCCGGCATGGTATAGCTCTCGTAATACGGGTGTTCCTCCAGCAGCTTGTCCGCGACATCGCCTTCAACCGGCACGAAGGTGATGTCGGTGCTCTGCATCAGCCCGGTAATGCTGGAGTTGGGCACGCCGGAGGTGAAGAAAGCCGCGTCCAGGTTGCCGTTGCTCATGCTGGTCACGCTATCGGCATAGCCTGTATGGCTGACCTGCGCCAGATCGTCATAGCTCATTCCCGCAGACTCGATGACTTTCGTGGCGCTTTGCTCAACGCCCGACCCGACTTTACCCACGCCGACGCGCTTGCCCTCCAGATCAGCGATGTTCTCGATGCCGCTGTCGTCGGTGGCCACAATTTGCACCACGTTAGGGTAAAGCCCTGCCAGCGCCTGAATATCCACCGGCTCGCCGTCGAACTGGTTGTCACCGTTCACGGCGTCATAGGCCACGTCGCTCATCACAATGGCAATATGATTAAGGCCATCGCTGATGTTATTGATGTTCTGCACGGACGCGCCTGTTGACACCACCTGGATATTATCGATGAGATCGCTGGCTTCAAACACGCCCTTGAGCGCACCGCCAATGGGATAATAGGTGCCGCTGGTGCCGCCGGTGCCAAAAATCAGGCTGACCGGCTCGGCGGTTGTGGCTGAATCGTTGGCTTGATCGCCGCCTTCGTCATTAGCCTGGTCATTATTCACAGCCGCTTTTTCAGTCTTGGCGTCGGCTTCGCCGCTTTGCGCGGCTTTATCGGTCTCGGCATCGTCGCTACAGCCCGCCAGCAATGCGCCAGAAAGTCCCAACGCTGCCGCCTGCATCCAAATACGCGTGGTCATCGTGCATCTCCTGTCTTTTATTAATCTGTATTTCTCTGTATTAATCTAGCCTTCACGCTTCTGACAAGCCACCTTTACCCAGCCACTGTGCAACATAAAAAAGCCCCGGTATACCGGGGCTTTTAACGAGCAGCGCGATTACACAGGATTATCACACAGGGCTGTGCTAGCGGGCCGCTATAACAAACTAGGCAATGCCCGCCGCTTGGCGCAGCGCCTCAACACGGTCAATTTTTTCCCAGGGAAAGGCGGTGAAGGTTTCCACTTTTTCTTCGCCGTTGGTGTCGGTCCAGCGGTAGCTGTGCTCAAACGGCTCGCGGCCGAAGTGGCCATAGGCGGCGGTCAACTGATACATCGGGTGCTCAAGATCAAGCATCTTCGTAATGGCGTAGGGGCGCAGGTCGAAGTGTTCGCGCACCAGACGAATAATGCTGGCTTCGTCAATCTTGCCGGTGCCGAAGGTATCAACCGACACCGAGGTCGGCTCGGCCACGCCGATAGCGTAGGACACCTGAATCTCGCATTTATCTGCCAGCCCCGCGGCGACCACGTTCTTGGCCACGTAGCGTCCGGCATAGGCCGCGCTGCGGTCGACCTTGGACGGATCCTTGCCGGAAAACGCCCCGCCGCCGTGGCGCGCCATGCCGCCGTAGGTGTCGACGATGATCTTGCGCCCAGTCAAGCCGCAGTCGCCGACCGGCCCGCCGATGACGAACTTGCCGGTGGGATTGATGTGGTACTGAGTAGTGTCATCCAGCCATTCGGCGGGAATCACCGGCTCGATGATTTCGCGCTTGACCATCTTGCGCAGCTCGTCCTGATCAATCTCGGGATCGTGCTGGGTCGAGAGCACCACGGCGTCTACGCCGCAGGGCTTGCCCTGGGCATCGTAGCGGAACGTCAGCTGGCTTTTGGCGTCCGGGCGCAGCCACGGTAACAGCCCCTCGCGGCGCAGCTTGGACTGCCGCTCAACCAGCCGGTGGGCGTAATAGATGGGCGCGGGCATGAACGACGTGGTCTCGTTGGTGGCATAGCCAAACATTAGCCCTTGGTCGCCGGCGCCCTGATCTTCAGGTTTGGCGCGGTCAACGCCCTGGGCAATCTCGACGCTTTGCTTGCCGATCAGGTTGATAATGCCGCAGGTACCACCGTCAAAGCCCACCTCTGAGGAGGTGTAGCCGATCTCGGTGATGACCTCGCGCACCAACGCCTCCAGATCAATCCACGCCGACGTGGTAACTTCACCGGCAATAATCGCCACGCCGGTTTTGACCATGGTTTCACACGCCACGCGCGCCTGTTTATCGCGGGCGATAATGGCATCCAGCACCGCATCGGAAATCTGGTCGGCGATCTTGTCGGGATGACCTTCGGAGACCGACTCGGAGGTAAACAGGGAATATTCGCTCATCGCGCTCTGGGCCCTCTGTTCTAGTAGCGGGGTTCTGGTGGCGGGAAACACCCGCCTGCAGGAATGCACACAGCGACAATGCCGTCGCCGTTTTTGTTGGAGTTTACACCCTGACCGCACGGCTTCCTAGGATTTGCCGCCATGGGCGAAGTCAGCGATAATAGCGGCTTTGATTTCCGTTTCCAGGCGAGGAGCCACCCCATGCCGACCCGTTTTGAGCTGGCCAATGCCATTCGTGCCCTTTCCATGGATGCCGTGCAGAAGGCCAACTCCGGCCATCCCGGCGCGCCCATGGGCATGGCTGATATCGCCGAAGTGCTGTGGAACGACTACCTCAAGCACAGCCCCGAAGATCCCCAGTGGGCCGATCGCGACCGCTTTGTGCTCTCTAACGGCCACGGCTCGATGCTGCTGTACTCGCTTCTGCACCTGAGCGGCTACGAGCTGAGCCTTGAGCAGCTGCAAAATTTCCGCCAGCTGCACGCCGCCACCGCCGGCCACCCGGAATACGGTTACGCCCCGGGCATTGAAACCACCACCGGCCCGCTGGGTCAGGGGTTTGCCAACGCCGTGGGCATGGCACTGGCGGAAAAAACCCTGGCCGCCCAGTTCAATCGCCCGGGGAACGCGATTGTCGATCACCGCACCTGGTGCTTTCTCGGCGACGGCTGCTTGATGGAAGGCATCTCCCACGAAGTGGCATCGTTTGCCGGCACGCAGAAGCTCGGCAAGCTGGTGGCATTTTACGACGACAACGGCATCTCCATCGACGGTGAAGTCGACGGCTGGTTTACCGACGACACCGCCAAGCGCTTTGAAGCCTACGGTTGGCACGTGGTACCCAACGTCGACGGCCACAAGTCTGACGAAATCAAGGCGGCGATCGAGCTTGCGCTGACCCAGAGCGACAAACCCAGCCTGATCATCTGCAAGACCGTGATCGGCTTTGGCGCGCCCAACAAGCAGGGCAAGGCCGCGGCGCACGGTGCCGCACTGGGTGACGACGAAGTGGCCGCCGCGCGCACGCAGCTTAACTGGCCGCACGCGCCCTTCCATATTCCCGAGCCGGTGTATGCAGGCTGGGATGCGCGCAAGGCCGGCCAGGCGCGCCAGCAGGAATGGAACACGCGCTTTGCCCGCTACGCCGACGCCTACCCCGACGAGGCCGTGGAGTTTGAGCGCCGCCTGAAGCGCCAGCTGCCCGCTACGCTTTCAAGCGTAGCGCTGATCGAGCAGGCGCAGGAAAAAGCCGAAACTACCGCGTCGCGCAAGGCGTCTCTGGCGACGCTCAATGCGCTTGGCCCGCAGCTGCCCGAGCTGCTTGGCGGCAGCGCCGATCTGGCGCCGTCCAACCTGACGTTCTGGGACGGCGCGAAAACCATCACCGCCGACGATGCCAACGGCAGCTACCTGCACTACGGCGTACGCGAGTTCGGCATGGGTGCGATCATGAACGGCATCGCCCTGCACGGCGGTTTTATCACCTACGGCGCGACGTTCTTGATCTTCATGGAATACATGCGCAACGCCATCCGCATGGCCGCGATCATGAATCAGCAGGCGATCTACGTGTTCACCCACGACTCCATCGGCCTGGGCGAAGACGGCCCGACTCACCAGCCGATTGAGCAGCTGACCAACCTGCGCACCACGCCCAACCTATGCACCTGGCGCCCGTGCGACGCGGTAGAAACCGCCGCCGCCTGGGACAGCGCGCTCAAGCGCCACTCCGGCCCCTCCGCATTGGTGCTGTCGCGCCAGAACCTGGCGCATCAGCCGCGCACCCAGGCGCAGCTGGCCAACATCCAGCGCGGTGGCTACGTGCTTAAAGACTGTGTTCTCAAGGACAGTGAGGGCACGCCCGAGCTGATCCTGATCTCCACCGGCTCCGAAGTCGGGCTGGCGATGGACGCCGCGGCCGAGCTTGAAGCGCAAGGCACGACGGTACGCGTGGTTTCCATGCCGTCCACCCAGCGCTTTGACGGCCAGAGCGCCGAGTATCGCGAAAGCGTACTGCCCAGCAGCGTGACCCGACGCATCGCCATTGAAGCCGCGCACGCCGACTACTGGTACAAGTACGTCGGCCTTGACGGCCAGGTGATCGGCATGACCACCTACGGCGAGTCCGCGCCGGCAAGCGAGCTGTTCAAATACTTCGGCTTTACCGTCGATAACGTCGTGCGCCACGCCAAGGCGCTTGTGGGTTAACACCATGCCTGCGTTGAACGGCTTTTTGTGGCTGCTGGTGTGCTGGCTCGCCGGTGAGCTGATCGTACACTTTACCGGCATGCCCATTTCCTCCGGGGTTATCGGCATGCTGATACTTTGCGCCGCGCTGGCGCTGCGCGGCGGCGTGCCCGATAGCCTGGCGGCCGCCGCGCAGCCGCTGATTGCGCTTCTGGCCATGCTGATCATGCCCGGCGTCACCGGCGTGTTCTTCATGATCGATCAGCTGGCCGGGCAGTGGGCCGCGATCATGACCGGGCTGATCGTGGGTACGCTGTTAAGCGTCATCACCACGCTCTGGCTGCTCAAACGCTTGATGCAGGACGACCATGCTGAGTGAGTCGATTATCCAACGGCTGACCGCCACGCCGCTGTTTGCCGTGGCGCTGACGCTTGCCGCCTATCTGATTGCGATGGCGGTACTCAAGCGTATAGGCAGCCCGCCGTGGCTGCCGGCCATTTTGCTCGCCACGCTCACGCTGACCGGCGCGCTGGCGCTAAGCGGGATTAACTATACGACCTATCAGGACGGCGCCAAGTGGCTCACCGTGCTGCTGGGGCCGGCCACCGTGGCGCTGGGAATGCCGCTTTACCAGCAGCTGCCACGCATCCGGCAACTGTGGCGGCCGCTGGCCATCTGCCTGCCCGTGTCGGCAAGCCTGGCAGTGGTTTACGCGCTGGGCATCGCCTGGCTGATGGGCGCCTCCCACGAGGTGATCAACTCGCTTGCGGCCAAGTCTGTGACCGCGCCCATTGCCATGGGCATTACCCGCCAGCTGGGCGGTAACGTGTCGCTGCTGCTGGGCGCGCTGCTGGTCACCGGGGTGGCCGCCATTATGTTTGTCAGCCTTGTTGCGCGCCTCATGGGCATTACCGACGAGCGCCTGATTGGCTTTGCGCTAGGCGTTAACGGCCATGCGCTGGGCACGGTGCGCGCCTTTGAAATTGGCTCGACCGCCGGCGCCTTTGCCTCGCTGGGCATGAGCCTGACGGGGATTTTCACCGCGCTGTTGCTGCCGCTGGCCTGGCGGCTGGTGGGTTAGGCAGGTTTCAAACGACGCATTGCATCTCGATTCAGCACCGCAGAGGGGAAACACCATGGCGGACGGGGCTTACCGTTACCGCATTGCCATCAACGGCTATGGCCGCATTGGCCAGTGCGTGTTGCGCGCGCTGGTTGAACGTCAGGCGGACACGATCGACCCAGCACCTATCGACGTCGTCGCCATCAATGAGCTTTCGGACGCGGCAACGATCACCTACCTCACCCGTTTTGACACCACCCACGGCCGTTTCCCCGGCACGGTAGAACACGACGACGGGCAGCTGATCGTCAATGGCCGGCACATCCGCCTGCTCAGCGAGCCAGATCCTGCGCGGCTACCCTGGCGGGAGCTTGACGTCGATCTGGTGCTCGAGTGCTCGGGCAGCTTTAAAGACCGCGCGACCGCCCTGCAGCACATTAACGCCGGTGCCAAGCAGCTATTGTTCTCGCAGCCGGCGGAAAGCGACGTCGACGCCACCGTGGTGTGGGGCATCAATCAGGATTCACTCTCGCTTGGCCAATCGGTGATTTCCGCCGCGTCGTGCACCACTAATTGCCTGGTGCCGCTGCTGACGGTGCTCGACGAGGCGCTGGGCGTGGAGCACGGCGTGACCACGACCATTCACTCGGCAATGAACGACCAGCCGGTGATCGATGCCTACCACCAGACCGATCTGCGCCTGACCCGCTCGGCCATGCAGTCGATCGTGCCGGTGGATACCGGCCTGGCCCGTGGCATCAGCCGGCTAATGCCCAAGCTCGCCGGGCGCTTTGAGTGCCTGCACGTGCGCGTACCCACGATCAACGTCTCGGCGATGGACGTCGCGTTGACGGTGAGCCGCGATACCGACACCGCAGCGGTCAACCTGCTGCTGCAAACGGCGGCCGCTACCCGGCTCGACGGGGTACTGGGCTACACCGAAGCGCCCATGGCATCGATAGATTTCAATCATGATCCGCGCTCGGGGATTATCGACGCCACCCAGACCCGCGTGGCCGGCGCACGGCTGGTCAAGCTTTTATGCTGGTTCGACAACGAATGGGGCTTTGCCAACCGCATGCTGGATATCAGCGAGCGATTGGCTTACCTGCGCAACGACGCCTGATACCGCCCCCAAGACTGGATAAAGACGACGAGGACGTTTCGCATGAACGTGCAAAAAATGACCGACCTTTCGCTTCACGGGCAGCGCGTGCTGATTCGCGAAGACCTGAACGTACCCATCAATCACGGCCGCGTGACCAGCGACGCCCGCCTGCGCGCCGTGTTACCCACCATCAAAGCCGCCGTGGCGGCCGGGGCCAAAGTGTTGCTGATGAGCCATCTGGGCCGCCCCACCGAAGGCGAGCCCGCCGACGAGTTTTCCCTGGCGCCGGTAGCCGCGCGCCTGGGCGAGCTGCTGGAGCGCCCGGTCACGCTGGTTCGCGACTATCTGGATAGCGCGCCGGCGCTGGAAAACGGCGAGGTGGTGCTGCTGGAAAACGTGCGCTTTAACGTCGGCGAAAAAGGCGATGACGAAGCGCTCGCCCGCCGCTACGCTGCGCTATGTGATGTGTTCGTGATGGACGCCTTCGGCACCGCCCACCGCGCCCAGGCCTCAACCCACGGCGTGGCGCGCTTTGCCCCGGCCGCCTGCGCCGGCCCGCTGCTCGCCGCCGAACTTTCTGCGTTGGAAACCGCGCTGGCAGCACCCAGGCGCCCGATGACGGCGATTGTCGGCGGTTCAAAGGTATCGACCAAGCTTGCAGTGCTCAACGCGCTGGCCGACAAGTGCGATCAGCTCATCGTCGGCGGCGGCATTGCCAACACCTTCATCGCCGCGGCGGGCTATAACGTGGGCAAATCACTTTACGAAGCGGAGCTTGTGGATCAGGCCAAGGCGCTGATGAACAAGGTCAACATTCCGCTGCCCAGCGACGTGGTCGTGGCCACCGAGCTCTCCGAGTCGGCCACGGCGACCACCAAGCCGGTAGATCAGGTCACCGACAACGAGATGATTCTGGATATCGGCCCCGACACCGCCGAACGGCTTGCCGGCATGCTCAAGGAGGCGGGTACCGTGCTCTGGAACGGCCCGGTCGGCGTCTTTGAAATCGACCAGTTTGGCCACGGTACCGAGCGCATCGCCCGGGCGATTGCCGAAAGCGACGCTTTCTCGATCGCCGGCGGCGGTGATACCTTGGCGGCCATCGACAAATACGCCATTGCCGAAAAGGTGTCGTATATTTCGACCGGCGGCGGCGCGTTTCTGGAATACGTCGAAGGCAAACCGCTGCCCGCCGTCACCGCGCTGGAAGCCGCCGGCAAAGCGCGCTAACGCTTGTATCGGGGGCGTTGTTGAGACATGCTCTCAACCACTGAATCAACACGACGACTCGATGCTTCTGGGCAAGCATCGAGCCTTGTTGTATTCCACCCGACAGACACTTCAGACATTTAAAATACAGATATTAAGGTGACCTCATGGCTTTAATCAGCATGCGCCAAATGCTCGATCACGCCGCCGAATACGGCTACGGCATTCCGGCATTCAACGTTAATAACCTCGAGCAAATGCGCGCCATCATGGAGGCCGCCGACAAGACCGACTCGCCGGTGATCATCCAGGCGTCCGCCGGCGCGCGTAAATACGCCGGTGCGCCTTTTCTGCGCCACCTGATTCTGGCCGCGATCGAGGAGTTTCCGCATATTCCGGTGGCCATGCACCAGGACCACGGCACCAGCCCCGCCATATGCCAGCGCTCGATCCAGCTGGGCTTCTCTTCGGTAATGATGGACGGCTCGTTGGGTCAAGACGGCAAAACGCCGGCTGACTACGACTATAACGTTGACGTGACGCGCCGCACCGTGGAAATGGCCCACGCCTGCGGCGTTTCGGTTGAAGGTGAGCTGGGCTGCCTGGGCAGTCTGGAAACCGGTATGGCCGGCGAAGAAGACGGCATTGGCGCCGAAGGCAAGCTCGATATGGAGCAGCTTTTGACCCAGCCGGAAGAAGCCGCCGATTTCGTCAAGGCCACCCACGTGGACGCGCTGGCCATCGCCATCGGCACCAGCCACGGCGCCTACAAGTTCACCCGCCCGCCCACCGGCGACACGCTGTCCATTCAGCGCATCAAGGAAATCCATGCGCGCATTCCCGATACCCACCTGGTGATGCACGGCTCTTCCTCGGTGCCCAAGGAGTGGCTTGACGTCATCAACCAGTACGGCGGCGATATCCCCGAAACCTACGGCGTGCCGGTGTCCGAAATTGTCGAAGGCATCAAGCACGGCGTACGCAAGGTCAATATCGACACCGACCTGCGTCTCGCCTCTACCGGCGCGGTACGCCGTTTTCTGGCGCAGAACCCTTCGGAGTTCGACCCGCGCAAATTCCTCAAGGAAACCATCGGCGCCATGCGTGACCTGTGCATCGACCGCTACGAAGCGTTCGGCACTGCCGGCAACGCCAGCAAGATCAAGCCGATCAACCTGGAAGAGATGGCCATGCGCTACGAGCGCGACGAGCTGACCCCCAAGGTCAAATAAGCCTGCATCTGATTGTTTTAAAGAAGTTTTAAAAACGGTTTTAAAAAGCGGCCAACCGGCCGCTTTTTTATTGTATGTAGCCGGCTCACGGGCTTTATGACACACTTAAAAGGCCATCCGCTGCAAGGAATCGTCATGTGTCTGCCTCTTCTGCTGTTTGATTGCGACGGTACCCTGGTCGACAGCGAACCGTTGCTGGCAGAAGAAATGGCCAAGGGGCTAAACGCGGTAGGGCTGCCGTTTTGTGCCGCGGATTACCTGACTGAGTTTCGCGGCGTGCGCTTTCGTCATATTGTCGCACAGCTGCAGGAGCGCCACGACCGTGTGCCCCCCGATCAGCTCAAGCTCATGGAACAAGCCATGCGCACTAATCTGGCACGTCGCCTTGCCACCGAGCTTGTGCCCATCGCCGGTGCCCGCAACGCGCTTGAGCAGCTGGCCGCCTACCCCAGCGCTGTGGTTTCCAACGGTGCAGAAAACAAGATTCACGCGGCGCTTCACGCCACTCGCCTCGATCATTATTTCGGCAAACATTTGTTCAGCGGCTATGCCGTCAACTGCTGGAAACCCGCCCCCTGCCTGCACCTTCACGCCGCTCGCACAATGGGCTTTGCCCCCCGCGACTGTATCGCCATTGACGACGCGCTGGTTGGCGTTCACGCCGCCGTTGCCGCCGGTATGACGGTCATTCACCTGAATCGCTTTGCTGATGCCGAGACGACGCCGGAAAATGCCATTATGATACGCCATATGGATGAGCTGGCCGGCGTGGTGGAGCGCCTGACGCAGACGCATCGGGATATCCCGCCCGCCTTGCCCTAACCTCGAACATTGCAACACCAAAGGAGAGCCATCATGGCATCGCTAAGCGACCAGCTGGGCGGGCTGGTTTACTCAACCGAACATGGTGATACCTGCCCGCACTGCCGCGAAGCGCTGGATCACTGCCGCTGCGACGTACTCGAAGAGCAACAGCGCCTTGCAGCGCTGGACGGCACCGTGCGCATTCGCCGGGAAACCAGCGGACGCAAGGGCAAAGGCGTCACCACATTAACCGGAATTGCGCTGCCCAGTGAGAAGCTTAAGCAGCTGGCCAAGCGGCTGAAAAAACGCTGCGGCACCGGCGGCGCCGTCAAGGACGGCATTATCGAAATACAGGGCGACCACCGTGATACGCTTTATCAAGCGCTGGCCGACCTCGGCTATACGGTCAAGCACGCCGGCGGCTGAGCTGCCTCTGGCAATTTATTTCGCCCCATCACAATCACAACGGCAAAAGTAAAGGAAAAGGCACACCCATGGTTTGGCTGGAATACCTGCTACCGCTTATTTTTCTCTTCCCCATGGCGGCCCTGGGCGCGGTAGTGTTAGCGCTGCGCGGCCTGCACGATGCCAGCGTACGCTCACCGTTCGATGCCAACCCGCTGCGTGCACCGGGCCAGGCGCTGCGTACGCGGCTTGATCAGGCCTTTTCCACGCTCTTTCTGAACGGCTCGCTAGGCCCGCTGGTAAGCTTGTCGCCACTGGTGTACGGCATGGGCCGCATGCTGTTTGTTGAACGGCAATTTTGGGTGGAGTGGGCGCTTTACGGCCTGCTGAGTACCGCGCTGGTGCTGATTTTTTCGCTGCTGCTGGTACGCGACTATCAGCGTATCCGCCGCCTCAAGCTGGGGCTTGCCTGCGAGCTTGCCATTGGCCAGAAGCTGGAGCGGCTGGTGCACCCCGAAGCACACCCCTACGCGGTGTTTCACGATGTGCCTACCAACAGCTTTACCATCGATCACGTGGTCGTTACGCCACGGGGCATCTTCGTGGTGGAAACCCGCGCCCGTACCCCTGCTATCGGCACGGATGGACGCGAACTAAAGCAGGTGTTTGTTGAACGTGAGCGGCTGCGTTTTCCACATTGGCAGGAACGCCGTCCGCTGCATAAAACCCGCCAGGCGGTCAGCTGGCTAAGCGAATGGCTAGAGCAGCAATGCGGCGTGCCCATTCCCGTGCGCGGTATGCTGGTACTGCCCGGCTGGGAAGTGGATACGCGAGACGCCGCTAACGACGTCAGCGTCATCAGCGGCGAGGCGCTAGCCACCCAGCTGACCGAAATCGCGCTGGGCGAAATAAGCGAGGCCGTACACGACAAAGTGATTTATCTGTTGCTTGAGCGCTCACGATTGCAGCAAACGCTCAAACACCTGCGCCAACCCTCCGCCTAGGCGCATCAGGCATCGCCCTTTAACCTGCCGCCCATTTCTTGGGCCAGGTCCACCGCGTAGTGATCCGTCATGCCGCCGATAAAGTCCAGCATTCGCCGATAGCTGGCATAAAGCGTCCAATCTTGCTGCGGCGTGTTCTCGCCTATCAATGCCAAAACACGCTGGTGCTTGAAGGACAGCTTGCCCCAGTGGTGAAGCTCGTGCGCCGCGCCGATAAAGGCTTCCAGCAAGATGCCCAGCGTCGTATACGCACCGATCTCCAGCTTGGCTTTGCGCTCATTCTGGAAAATACGCTCGCGGGCAAGCTCTTTGGCAGCGCGAACGCCTCCGCCCAAGTCCTCGTGGCACAGAGCAAGCAGATCCCGATCCAGATAGCCGCCCAAAAGCGCCGGCTCGTACTCTACGAAAACAGCCCCGACTTCATTGACGGCGCGCTCCATGGCGGCACCCCGCAGCAGCGCAATACAGCGGCGCTGAGAGGCACCACTCTGCTGCATTTCAGCGTATTCAGGCGGCAGCTCACCGGCAATCCGCTGCAAGATACCGGCCACTTCTTCGTAGCGCAGGATCCCCATTTCCAGCCCGTCTTCCAGATCAAGCAGGGCATAGCAGATGTCATCGGCTGCTTCGACCAGCCAAGCCAACGGGTGGCGGCACCAGCGGTCTTCGCCCTGGGGCAATAGTCCCAGGCTTTCTGCCACATCGCGCAGCAGAGGCAGCTCCGACTGATAGGCGCCGAACTTGCCCTCTTCACTTCTATGGGAAACCGCCCAGGGGTATTTCAGCAGCGTACCCAGGGTCGCGGCCGTCATCCGCATACCGCCGTTAAACTGGTTGTATTCAATCTGGGTAATCACCCGGAAGCCCTGAGCATTACCTTCATAAGTCAGCAAGTCATCGCGCTCGGCAGTCGTCAGGCCTTCCAGCAATCCGGCGTTATCGGCGCGCTGAAACCAGTCACGAATAGCGTACTCCCCGGCGTGCCCGAAAGGCGGGTTGCCAATATCATGGCCCAGGCAAGCGGTTTGTATGATTACGCCCAAGTCAGCGGGCGTAATGCTTGCCGGCAAGCGCTCGTGCAACAGCTCCCCCACAATCATGCCCAGCGAGCGCCCTACACAGCCCACTTCCAGTGAGTGCGTCAGGCGGGTGTGGATATGATCGTTTTCGGTTAGCGGATGCACCTGAGTTTTGCGCCCCAGACGACGAAACGAACCTGAGAACACGATTCTGTCGTGATCTTTGTGAAACGGCGTACGGCCAATCTCATGAGAAACATCCTGGCGCTTGTCGTGCAGGCGTCGCGGAGAAAGCAGCTGCTCCCAACACATCATCGTCATTAAATCCTTCTCCCTGCAGTCCGATTGTCGCACGCCATCATACGCTACGAGGGGGCTGTCGCGCCTGTGTCATTGCGAGCGCAGCACCGAAAAGCTGGTGTAAACG
>Ga0307967_1000147_pt1 | contig 48691 bp, 52 predicted proteins | sample OrgLakmetagen648_FD_201828 | JGI IMG/M metagenome (GOLD analysis project Ga0307967, IMG submission 201828) | Saline water microbial communities from Organic Lake, Antarctica - #648 | ecosystem: Environmental > Aquatic > Non-marine Saline and Alkaline > Saline | place: Antarctica: Organic Lake... | reverse complement strand
TGCGCTTTGCTTTAGCCATGATTCGGCCTCCTGTTGCGCGTTAAAGAAACTTGCGGCGGTGTGCCGCGCCGAGGCGAAACGCCTCTTGCCATGTTGGTGCCTCGAATCGGGCGCTTTGAAAGCCCGGACGGGTCACTGATGTTACGTAAGCGATAGCACCGCTGCCATCCCGATATTCCGAAGCTGTTACGCTGATGCCCTGAACCCGGCTCACGGCCGATCCGGTCATCAATCGGGTAACCGGGTTGTTGTCCCGGTCACGCTCAAGCGTATAGCGATAATCCGGAAGATCAGAGTCTGGAATCTGGGTCGCCCCGGTTGAGATTGGGTCAGTAGTCATTGCCTGCATAATGATTCTCCGTTGTCCTAACCTGAGAACCATTATACAGATATAGATACACCTTGCAAGGTGTATGAAAGGTATTTGATCACATTCTTTCGAGAATGGTGGATACCGCACCAGTGGGTTTCCACTGCTGGAAAGCATAGCCCCGCACAGACTTGTGAACGTAGCGATCAAGGTAAATCCGCTGAACCTGATCCTTTTCCCTATCCACCCCCAGAACCCCGCTCACAATCGGCGTACGATCGCCCAGGCGAACGGTGGCCACGGTTTCATCAAAGGACAGCTCCACCGAGACCGTTAACGTATGCTCAGGCACTGGCCACCTCCGACGTTCCGACAATTTCGGCGCTTGAGTGCAGTTTAAGAAACGCCATGAGCATGTCTGTTGCTTCACTGGAAAACCGGATATCCATGTGGCCATTGAAGTTGACGAACTCAACGGCTGGACTGACAACCACCTTATCCCGCGAGGCGAAACGCTGGCCGCCGAGCCTCTTTGAGCACTCCTCAAAGCTTTCAGTCAGCCCAATGCACCCCATTTCAGTTTCCAAAACCTCAATATGCCGGGTTAGTTTGCGCATATTGGATTCATCGCTCCATGAGTAGGAATCGCCAAAATACGTGTGGGCGAAGGTAAACTTGCTTGTCAGTCGACCGCTTTTGAATTTGATATTCGTGTTGCCGTAAATACTGCGGTATTCGATCAGGTGAAGATCCCTTGCCAGCAGATTTGCCGACTCTTGCAGCCCCTTATCCTGGAGCTGGGACGCCTCGTCGTGAATCTTCTTGGCCAGCCCTTCAAATGGAAACCGCTTTAGGATCCGGTCAACCGCTTCTTCGCCGGCAAGCTCGTGGCCTATCTGGCCGTAGAGGTCTCGCTTGCTGACGAAAAAATCTGTCTGAAGGTCTGCCCTGGCAAGTGTGCCCTCCCGGCATTCGCGAGTAATCCAGTCTTCGAGATCCTTGAGGAATCTACCGATCACCCGGGGGAATGCGTCCCGCTGTTCCGGCGCCGAAGCTTCTACCCCCAGATCGTTAAGCGTTTCGGCGGCTTCGTTCATCGCATCCAGAGCGGGTAGGACCGCGCCCAGACGACCGCCAAGCACCTTGGCCAGACTCGCGGCCGTCACAGCCGCAAGATCAAAGTTTAAGTCGGACATGAGCGCTCCTTAGGCTGCTTGCTTGAGGTTGGGGAGCTCAACATCGCCGTGCAGGGCAATAAAGCTCAGCAGGGCATCCGCCGCATCCGGGGCAATGGTGAAACGGGTTTTGTGCTTGAAGGTGACCGCGCTCACCGGACCAAAGCCAAACGTAGTGCGGCTGGGGATTTCTTGAATGGCAGAGTAGCCGTGCAGGCCACGAGCAATCGCCAGAAAACCATCCTCAAGGCCGTCGATACCGGTTTCACGCTCGGCAATGACAAAGCTTGAGATGTTCTTACGAATGCCTTCTTGTAAGTGGTAGCGGTCCAGTCCTTCAGAGGAGCATCCGCCGTACTGTTCAAATTCAAGGCCTTTGGCTTTGAGCTTTGCAGGCATGTGCCTGTGGGTAAGGTTCATGAAGTCGCACAGATCGCGAGCGGCACCCTTCAGGCCAAGATCCACAAGTGAGTCCGCCTGACGGTCTATAGACGCGGCCATGGCCTCAAAATCGGTTTGCTCAAGGGTGCGCTCGAGCATATCCATGTACTGATCGATACCCTGATGCTCCCCAAGATCGAGCCAGGCATGAAACAGGCCTGAATCGGAGACGCTGAACGGGTAATTGATCCCATCCTGGGGCATGTGCAGTGTAATAATCGCATCGGTGCCTTCGTTGTTCTGACGCGAGGCGATGGCCTGCAGGGAATTGGCCCAGCCGCGCAGCATGCCGTCAACAATGGAGGTGACCCCCGGGAAACGAATATCGGAAAAGTACGTGGTCTGAAGGGCGCTAACCCCGGCGGCAGTCTCGATGTAGGTTGTCAGCCCGTCACGGACAAAGCCGGCCAGGTGTGCCCGCAGCTCTGCGCCGGTGTAATCAAGAATTGGTTTGCTGAACATGTGCTGTTCTCCTGCTTGTTTGTTGTCCTAACCTGAGAACCATTATACAGATATAAATACACCGTGCAAGGTGTATATAGGGTATGAGCAGAAAACATGGGGGTGGTATCTTATCTTCGCGGCCAGTCCTTTTTGACTCAGGCGAGAGTCCATCCTTGGACTCACTTAATCGACACGATCCGCTAAATACCTCGCAGTGGGCCTTATGTCGGCATCAGGCCGCGCACATAGTTGCGAATGCCTCTCGTGAGCTCATCAGCAGTACTTCATGGCAGAACTCCTCGAGCACCGAATCCATGTGCTTAAACACGTCGCTGTCGGTCGCACCGTCGCCCCAATCAAGGCCGGAATCGGCGGCCGCCTGCTTCCATTGGACCACCTGAGCCATATACTGGTCGATGGATCCCACCAGGTGGGCAAACTCGACCTGAACCGTGTTGAGCTGGTCCGGGCGGGTAGTTCTGGCGATGGCCTGGGCTTCCGCGTCTGCAGTCCAGTCCCGGTTATAGAAAATGATGTGGCTGGCCTGGGGCAGGTTCAGGCCTCGCTGGCTCACCCCCAGACTGGCCAGAAGCACCGGCGCCGGGCCAAAGCGGAACCGCTCATTGAGCCGCTTGGTTCGGGCCGTAATCGAACCCTTACCGGTGAAGATAACGCCCTCAATACCGCGATCGGAAAGCTCCCTTTGCAGGCGCTCCAACGTCTCCGGCGAACTGGCGTACACAATCGTTTTTTTGCCTTCTCCCGCCAGCTGCTCCAACCGGTCCAGCGTCCAGCGCTGTTTACTCGTCAGCGGGGAATAGCAGCGCCCAACACCGGCATCATGAACATGCGGGGCGTTAGCCGCCTGAATAACGGCGTTGATCCGTGCCAGAACCGCCACCAGGTTAGAGCCCTTGCCCTCTATGTTGCGCTCTTTCTTGTGGGCCTCGAACCATCGGGCAAAGTCCACCGCCGGAGTCAGATAGTGGCGCAAGTGGGCCTCATCCCATTGCAGGTTTACCGTGTCTTTTTCAGGCTTCGGACAGCCCGCGTATGGCTCAACCTCGGGTTCATTGCGAAGACGGCGCTGAATGAACGGTGACGCCCAATCGCGGAATTGCGCAACGTTGTTGATTTTGGGCACCTCGCGCTTGGCTCCCCCGCGCAGATCATCTTTAAACTCGTTCGTTGCCCACTCAAGCGATACATGACGCTCGCGGAAAACATCCAGCCCGCGCTGTGCGGCCTGGGCACTCGTTAAAAGGCGCTCTTCCATAAACACATCGGAGCGGATGCCGAAAGGCTGGTGCGCCCGTGAACCGCCAGCGGACGACGCCGCCAGCGGTAGAATATCCCGGGGATAGTTTCCGCACGGTGTGCCGTCGAGCACGTAGAGCTTTCCACTGGCAAGCTGCAGCAGGGCCCGGCTCTGAAGTGATCCCGGGTTCGACAAAATCCCGCCCTCATCGGCCACCACAACCCGAGTCTGTCGACGAAGCAGTGAGGCGAGCATTTTTTTTCGGCCGTTCACAACCGACTTGAGGCGGTTATAGCTGACGATGTTGATAGCTCGCAGATTCTTTGTATCCTCCGCGCACTCAATGGTTTTCCACTGATTCGAGGACAGGCCCAGCTTTTTAATCTCACTGACCATTTCCGGTACCAGCCCGGATTCAACGCAGATCAGGCCCCGGCCAGAGAGCAGGGCCAGTGCCAGAGACAAACGCGCCTTTCCGGTACCTTGCTCCCATGCACTGACGCACCCGTAAGGGTTTATCAGGAGCTCAACCAATGCTTCGAGCTGGTAAGGCCAAAGCCAATCAATCCCCGCTGCCTTTATCTGCTGGCGGTACTGGTGGGCGAGATCGGGGAACTTGTGGCAAAGCCCCTCGTGCACGACTTTCCACTGAGTATCGCCGCGCTCGTCCGAGCCCTCGGCGAACTCAAACAGTCGTTGTAGCTGATCCCGGCGATACTGAACCGTAAATCCGTCTTTCTCGATAACGTAATCTCCGCCCTGGGGCTCCGCCAGCAGGGTCTCACCCTTGCGAACCGCCGGCGACTTCATGTTTCCCTGCTCAAGCAGTAGTCCGCGCTTGGCGACTAGCTCAACGCGATCGACCGTTGCTGTCTTGATGGTATGACGAAAAGGGGTAGAGGCTCGCGTGTGCTTGCGCTGCAACTTTGCCCAGTATCCGGCCAGTGTTGTTGACACAACAGGATCACCGCCGGCCTGGCGGATGGACTCAATAAACCCATCAAAGGCTGCTTGTGGGTCTTCCTGCAATAGGTAAGCATCCAGCAGCAGGCGACCATCGCCCTTGTACTGGATTGAATCCGGGTACCGGTGACGCTTGCCACCGCCCAACTCTGCAGACTCGACCGGCTCGACCAATACGGCATTGCGTACCCGGGCCTCTGTCAGACCGCAGTGAAACTTGAGCTTCAGAGTGCGCCTGTGGTGGTGAATCTCTACACGAGGATCATGGGTGACGGGCAAGGTGATTGTTGGTTCTGAGACATCGACCCCGCCGACCGTAAGCCTTGGGCGTGTATAGGTGTAGGTTTTCTCTGACCCGTCAAACAGAGTTGGCCAATCCTTGTCATGGGAGATCTCCTGACGGATAGGCCCATGGGCAGGTTTATGAGGACCGAATACGTAGATAGCCGTTGATACGTTCGCGCCCTCGGCTTTGAAGGTATCTCCGGATAGGATCAGTTCCGCCCACAACCGCCGCCTTCCGAAACATTCCTCCCGGGCGGAAATGGGAAGCAGGGCGACGACATAACCGGCCGCCGATAGCGCCTGGTCAATAGCGTACAGGTGGCTTATCGCTGAAGTATTGGGGCCAAACATCCCGTAAGTGGTAGACGGGTAGGCCTGCATCTGGGGGTGCTCCAGGTGCAGCCCGAAAGGCGGGTTGATAATGGCTGCATCAAAATCCTTGGTCCGGACCTCTTCCATGCCGGCGCACTCAAAATCAAACGCAAATCCTGCTTCGGTGGCGTCCTGAGCCAAGGCATCTACACATCGCTGGTCAATGTCTATTCCGAAGAGCTCGTGCTTTTGAGGGTCGGCGAACTGCAGCAGTCTACCCGAGCCGATCGAGGTATCCAGGACCGTTGCCCGGCGACTTACTGAATCAGAGACGGCCTCAAGCGCAGGCGCGAGCAAATCCCACATCCCCCGGGCGATTGAGTCGGGCGTGTAAAACTGGCCTTGAGCCTCATTCCTGCGACGGGCAAGGTCAGCCAACCCGTCCGCTTTTCGAACTGTGGCGCCTTTTGAGGAAACGGTGAGCGATTGATTTCGCCACTGTGCAACGTGTGTCATATCGTGCCTGCTTTGATTGTCCTAACCTAAAACTTATATTAACAAAATACGGTACACCTTGCAAAGTGTATTTAATGAAAACGGACAAATGACTGCTTTTATCTGTTTTTATGTTTGTTATTTGATTATTTTGCTAGAAAATTATGAAACTTTGGAATCTGAGATTGTTGTTAGATTTTATCTATTGATGTATTATTTTTTTAAATTACAAACATAGAGCAAAGTTTATGCGCAGTATTTTTAAGGCAAGCGCCCTGGCGGCGGCCGTCGCGGTAACCGGTTGTGCCAGCATCATCAGCGATAGCAATTATCCAGTTACGGTTAACAGTTCACCCGATGGCGCAAAGTTTCAGATCACCAATCTGGATAACGGAATGACCGTGATGAAGGGCGAAACACCTTCCACTGTGACCCTGAAAGCTTCTGATGGCTTTTTCTCTGGTGCAGAGTATGCCGTTAAGTTTGAAAAGGCAGGCTACGAGTCCCAAGACTTCATGATCGATAGCAAAATTGACGGCTGGTACTTTGCTAATTTGCTATTCGGGGGCGTCCTGGGCTTCCTGGTGATCGACCCGGCGACTGGCGCCATGTGGAAGCTGGACGAAAGCTTGATGGTTTCGCTGAGCAAAGATGAAGACGCCGAAGAAAAGACGCTTTCCGTACTCACCCTTGATGATGTTCCGGTGTCGCTCCGGGATAAAATGGTGCGCATCCAGTAATCAGTGCACACCTAAGGGCGCACCGCGCCCAAGCTGGCAAAAAGCCAGGCCAAAAAAAGCCCCGCCTAAGCGGGGTTTTTAGGTTTTGATCGATAGAAAGTGCTATTGAGCGATCAAATCAAGATACTCCGACTCGGAAAGAACCACAGTTCCGAATTTTCGGGCCTTTTCAATCTTGGAAGCGCCGGTCTTCTCACCTGCCACGAGATAGCTTGTCTTTTTGTTCACGCTGCTCTGGCTCGTCGCTCCCAGTGATTCGGCTTGTTTGATCATGTCGCTTCGCGAGCCTTGGGTCATAGACCCGGTGAAGACGATGAACTTGCCTGTAATGGCAGACTCAACTGCTTCACTCTTGGCCGGTGTGGCAATAATTCCCTTCAGGGATTGCGTCAGGAAGATAAGGTCTGCTGAGACCTCCGGCAGCCTTTGAGCGATCGCGGTCGATGTGAGCCTGCCAAAACCGGGAATCTCTTCGATTTGTTCTGGCGTGAGGTGCGGCACGTACGCCAGCGGGTAGTGTTTGAGGATCTTCTTGCTGTCACCACGCCCGAGGTGTTCCACCCCCAGTGACGCCAGCACCAGATAGTCATCTACCGGCCGGGAAAGCGCTTCTGAAAGCTCACTGACAAGGTTCTTGGCTTGGCCTGGGCCAAAGCCCACCGCCTGAAACTCTTCCGCAGTGATTTTGAAGACCTCGCGAATAGAGCTGATTCCTGCGCCTACCAGCTTTTCGCAAGCAGAAGGCCCAAACAGGTCGATCGTGCCAAGGATATGAAAGAAGTGCTTCAGCCGCGCTTTAAGCCGGTCCTCGCAAGACTCGTTGTCGCATACGAGAAAGTCACCCGCCATCTGTAGCTGGTTGTCGCAGCATGGGCAGTTCGAGGGTAGTTCTACGTCCGCCAGCGGTTTTAAAGTCTGGACGATAAACGGGATGACTTCCCCCGATCGGGTAATCTCAATCACTGCGCCTTCGCCAATGCCGCTTGCCTTGATGGCTCCGGCATGATGGCCAGTTACGTTTGAGATAACAGCGCCTGATAGGTCCACTGGCTCAATGTTCACAACCGGCGTCAAACGCCCGGTTCGGCCAACCTGCCACTGGATACCGAGTACGGAAACTTCCGCAGTCTCAGAGACCGTTTTCGCGGCCAGCATCCAGTTATGATGGTGTCCGGTTGCGCCCATCGCATCCCGGATAGCATCATCCTGTACGGCCAGCACCAGGCCATCCGTGGGGTACTCGCTTTCACCAATAATGGTTGCACGGATACCTTCCATGTCGTCGACAAGCTTATCAGTGCTGGTTGTCCACGTTGGTAGTGTCGAGTAGGCCACGAATCGAATCGCTCCATCTTCAAGAGATTTCAGCGCAGCGGGTTTAAGATTGTCGGCACTGACAGCCCCGGCAACCACGTTTCGAGGATGCTTGAAATCATCGGCCAGATTTTCAGCAAAATACGCTTTCGGCATAACTAGCTCGCCGTCTCCCAGCCCCGCAACAACCAGGCCCTTGCCGATCATGTGGCTGATGTCATTGCCTGTTGCACCGTCGCCTCTGGAGGCCAGCACGTCATTTTCTAAGCGCCCGGCAATGCCGTCTAATTTGGCTGTGGCAATGATGGTGACAGGCTTTGAGGCCCCGATATCGTCGGCAGCGGCTTCGATCCTGCGCGTCCATCGAAGCAAGTCATCATCACTGTAGGCCTTGTCAGTTGAAAGCATCGGTCGGCTATGTCGTACTTTGCCAGCGCCAAAGTCTGCTTCAGGTTCAACCGCAGCCAGCAGAGAGTGCCCCGGGTTGCGGGATTTCAATTCCCGGATATGCTGGTCATAGGCCTCATCGGTCATGATGGGCGTATCCGTGTTCCTATAGGCGTCATTCGCGGCAATCAGAGTGGCTTCAAGCTGGTCATCACTCAATGCTTCAAGGTTATTCATCTTTTAGTTCCTAAAGGGTTCGTGGCTGCCTGAGACGGACTAGGCAGCATTCGAGTATTCGTGAAGGCTAATGGCTATGATGTCTTGGGCAAGCTCATCGAGCGCCCAACACGATCCGCTGATATCAGCCGGGTCCTGATAGGGCGACCGAAGCTGCTGCAGGGAAAGCTTTACCTCATCCGCAGCCCGGCTGTAGTCCACCTGACCCGTATACGGCGTCCACGCGTTGAGCGTCATTCGCCCTTTGTAGGTATGTTCGCCGTGTGCCAGAAAGAACTGGGTTTGCGGATATTGACTGGCCAGTATTTGCAGCCTTTCCTGCCAGAACGTCTCAAGCTCCGCGAACTCATCCCGTTCAACCAAGTGATCGAGATCGTGCAGCCCGCCTTCGTCGGCCAGGATAAAATCAAGCTCTTGTTCAATGTGAAGCCCGAGACTCCCATCCTTGACGGCGACAAAGCTTATTTCCCGCGCCATGTGGCGCCTGGGGTCGCCCTCGATATAGTCGTCAATCGTCCAGTTTTCCGGGTCAGGAAACGCGCCTACAACGGCCGCATATACCTGCAGGTTTTTCTCAATAGACCATCCGGGCCAGAAGTCTGGATTAGCATCCATCCACTCACCGAATCGACTGCAAAGCGGGGTGGGTAGAGAACGGCCATCCGTAATCGTCGGGATTGGTGTATTCATTTTGATTATCCCCCGACACGCTGGACATTGGTGACTTCATAATCGGCGCTGACATCACTGCTGAAGTTCTTGTCTGGCGCTTTGGTAATAGCCGCCCATTCCGCGGCCCCAGGCCCGACTGCTTCAACCGCCAATTCTCTGATCTGGTAAGCCGTTCGAACGACTTCGGTTACGTAGGTACCTTGCGCTGCCGGGTTAGGGTGCCTCTTTTCGAGTTCCGCCAGCGCATACAGCGGCGCATCGTTCGATGAGCCATCCAGAACCGTATACGGCTCAACCCCGGCGGTGTCGCATTCCGGGCAATCCCGGGCGTCCGCCAAATCGTTGTACAGGGTCCACTCATGAAAACACTGGGTGCAGCGGTACCGGGCTTCCATCAGATGGGCCGCATTGACGGAGGTAAGGCGCTCTTCGATCTGTTGCCTGAGCGGTGTCAGTTCGTCAGAGAAGGGGATATCGCCTTGCTGAAGGCCTAAAAGGATTCGCTGAATGTGCTGAAGAAACTGCGCTCCGACTTCAACGGTGGGTTCTTTGGATTCGCTCATGAATACTCCTGCTGTGTTTGACCTAACCTGCGGTAAGTATAACACAGATACACCGTGCAAAGTGTATGATTTTTCGGCGCAAGCCGTGGCTACGCCACAAGGCAATTAGTGCACAAAAAAGGGCCTTTGGCCCCTGGGCTGGCGGAACGCCAGGCACAAAAAAGCCCGCGCTTGGCGGGCTTGGCAGTGTCGTCGCTAATATCGGCCTTCAACCACCATCAAAACCACCAAGATCTGCAACGATTTCCTGGAACCTGGCTTCATGCTGATCTCTGGGAAGCGCTTTTCCGCACAAAGGGCAAAACTTGTGGAAGCTCAAATGGCCTGGGTGCCTAACTTCGAACCGATCTGTGTATGCATTGAAATACTGGACGCGTTCGACGTAATCGACGATGGCCTGATCGCCCATATCCGATAAAGAGGTATTGCCGGCGATCCCGATATCATGGACGCATTCGGTTTGAGCTTGTTTTTGCATGCCGTCCTCCAGAAGCTGGATTCCCATTAATCGCTAGCGCCGTTTTCAAATCCATAAAGGATGATCAATATTGATTATCTGCTACTCGTACCAGCGGTGGCAGTGCCTTCTGAGATCGTCTTCTGTCAGCGTCTTCTGAAAGTTTTTGATCCGGTGTTGCTCTGCTGGGAACGACTCGCCTTCCACGATCTGGTCGGCCGGCTTGAGCCATTTCAGAAGCTGCGCTGCTGATCTGAAGGTGTGGGTTCGCTGATAGCCAAGCTCTGGGCCAACGCGCACCCCCAAAATACGATCTAGCCGGCGATACCCGATACGCTCCAGCAAATCAATCAAAGGGCTGCTGGGACTGACCATCCTCGGAAGTCGGCCCGTGGCCTGGTAATCCATCATCGCCTTTGGGCTTTTCACCAGCCGGTTCATCTGTTTTGAATTCATGCCGCGGTGCCTCGTGCTTTCGATTCCAGCGGGTTCTGTTCCGGCGCCACCCGCGCCAGCCACCGGTAAACGCTTACGGTAGCATGTGCGTCATGGATGGCCCTATGCGCGGCGTCCTGGCCCCAATCGTGGTCGACGTAATGGGCGGCATGAACCAGCTTTTGCCAGCGGCCTTCGCCGCCTTCCCGGGCCTGGTACTCTGCGGCAAAGGCTTCCATTGCACAAATGACTGCCCGGGCACCCTTCAAAAGATCTTTGAGGAATTCCGCATCGAATTCCGCGTTGTAGATCACGACAACCCGATCGCGGACAGACTCTTTGATTTCCTCGGCCAGGGATCTGAGGGTAGGGGCGTTCTCCACGTCTTCCGGGGCAATGCCGTGAATGCGCTGGGCCTCTGGCCACTCGGACCTATTTACCGGCCGCACAAGAGTGTTCATGTACTCCTCACCGTTTATATCGACCACCGCGACCTCGAGCACTTCGTCTGTGCTCGGATCCAGTCCAGTTGTCTCCAGGTCAATGACGACCGCCGGAAGCATGCTCATGCCACCTCCCGGACTTCTTCAATCCAGCCCATACGTAGCGCTTTTGCCTGCCAGTACTCCGGCGTGAAGATACCCTCTTCAAGCGGGAACTGGATATCGTACATTCTGCAGATCTCAGGAAGGATTCGGGCAATGTCTTCCGGGGTGCGCTCGCCGTGAACGATGTACATTCGAGCAATATGGTTGGTAGCGCCCAAAGAGAGGGTTGCCCCGCGCATGCTTTCGATCCATGGCAGAAAGTTGAAACTGCCGATGTAGTGGCGATAAAACGCCTCGAAGCTGCCGTAATAGCGCTTGGCATTGTGTCGCCCTTCATACTGGGAGCGAACGAAACTGCGGAAATTCTGAAAAGTGCCCATGCTGGCCTCCTGTCACGCGACCTGAAGAAATGAATCGATAAGGGTTTTGGTTTCGCTTTCTGATGCGCTGTTCGCAGCCGCTGCCAGGCGATTCATCTGCCATTCCAGATTGGAGTCAGTGGCAATCCAACCGCCATAGAAGACGCCTGGGGCAATTTCGGCGAACAGGTCTACGTAAAATTCAGCGCTGCTACCTTCTGTGCTCATGCTTTGGTAGCGGAGCTTGTTACCCTGTTTGGTATCGATGTAATAGTTGCGTGTGGTTGCCACAATCTGAACGCCGCGAACTGTCTCGCGGAGTTTGATAGCGGTTTCCGGGATGCTGCCAGACCAGTTGCCGACTTTGGCGTGACGCCTGGCGATCGTGATTTTTTTCATGGTATTTCTCCTGCCGTAATTCGTCCTAACCTGAAACTATTGTCTCAAAAAAGTGTACACCGTGCAAGGTGTATTGCAGGAAAAGGAAGAATTCACCAGGGCTTCAGGACCTATTTCTGAATCAGTTTTGACCAGACTTTGGGGTAGGTTTTCAGGGTGAAATCGTCGCGATAATTGCAGTGCTCGATCGCCTCGGCAATGCCTTCGATCACGTCTTCAAGGTTGTTCTTAACCTGATCCGCCGATAGCTGGAAGAGGAGCCATCCCCGCCGACAAAACATGAACTGCTTTTCCCGGGTCGATTTGAAACTGTCTTTGTATTTGGCATGGGGTCAGGAGAACCTCACAGCCAATGCGATATCGGGGCAGGGACGCGTCCAGCCGGTACCCACTATCGGAAAAGGGCACAAGCTCCCAAACCGCCTCACCACCGTTATAGTACCGGCCCCATCGTCGGACCATCGCCTGGTAGAGAATGTCAGCGGGATTAACCGGCGGGATCGTGCTGCAGGGAAGCCCAAGGAGCTCACCCTCGTTGGCCGGCCGTTTGGGTTTTCCGCGCTTCTTCGTGCCAGGACTGTTGCTGGCGGGCTGGTTCTCAAGCGCTTTAAATTCTTGCTTCAGACGCTCTGCAATTTTCGGATTGATCTGATTTTCAGTCTGGCGATCGTTCAACTCGCTCATAGAGCGAAGACGGTATCCCATGGTTACCCCGGTATCTCATGTTGTTTGTCCTAACCTGGCACCAGAATACCACAGGAAAGACACCAAACAAGGTGTACGGTCTGAGGCTAAAATCACGGCGCAAGCCGTGGCTACGCCACAAGGCTCTCAGTGCACACAACAGGGCGCTCGCGCCCCTGGGGCTGGCGGAACGACAGACACAAAAACCGCGCCGGAGCGCGGTTAAGGTCTTGCGATAGTCGTTTCGTCCAAGAAACAGAACCAGTCTATCCAAGCAGAACAGAGTTTTCGAAAATAATTGAGTCAGCCAACTCATAGAACCGATCCATGAAGGCGCTGTAAGCCTGCTTGGCACTCAACGGGTCAATCCGGATCGGCAACGGCTCAATATCACCAAGAAGCGGCCAGAAGTCCTTCCCCCATTGCGTCACGTCGCGGCGCTCGGTCGCCAGTGCTTTGAGATCGGCTACCTTTACGGATGCGTCGAGAGGAAAGGGGATTCCGAATTTGCGGAAAATAGCCGCCTCTACTTTTTTCTCAATCTCTTTAAATTCAGGCAGCATTTTCTTCAACGGGGTCTGTAAATCCGGGCAATATGCCTCACTGGAATCATGAAGCAAGGCAGCAAGCTGGTGTTCTTTGGGTACGAGATGACTCACCAGAACGCTGTGCTGCGCGACTGAATAAAACTCGTTGCACTGACCGCCAAAGCGACAAGTATTCGAAAGCCCACGCGCTATATCCTCGATAACGAAAGACTCCGGTTGCGGGTCTGCCAGATCAACGTAGCGTCCGGAGTAAGTTGAAATTTCTGTGCGAGATGCTGAATAACCCATGCCTGTTTCCTCTGTATTTGTCCTAACCTGCAAACCATTATACAGGAACATATACACCATGCAAGGTGTATCAGTGCAGAGTGTTAACTTTCGGCAGAGTTGCTGCGAAAGCCGAAAATTCAGGTGAGTCTGCATCTTTGCGCAATACACGAGCGCCAGGCATTGCCTCAGTGTCGAATCCATCCTCCCAAGGGAACAGGCCTTGCGGGTCGGGAAGAACCACCTGAAGGGCGTCGAAACCTGTTCCATAGATTGTCTGGCTGATATCCATTCTGCTGGCATAGGTGTGCGCCAGCGGCACAAGCGCGATAGGAAGATTGTTTTTCATCAGCCCCGTTACAACGCACGGTTGCAAGTCCCGCTCACGGCTCACAAACGTATGGATCTGGGTCATGATCATCTGGCAAAGCTGAGGTTCAAAACGCTCCATGAATAGCTCAGCACGGTGATTCTGGGCAAAACCTACCGAGTAACTGAAAGGCACTTCTGTATCCGCGTCATAAGTGCTGATCACGGTAAACCCGTGCTTATCAATTTTCTCGCGCACGGAATCCAAAATTCGCTGTCTTTTATGCTCATCGTTCATCGCGAAACCTGCTCCTGCTTCTGTCCAAACCTGTCTCAACTCTACCACGCTGGCGTGCCAAAAAAGGGTCTTTAAATTCCGGCGCCAGCCGTTGGCTACGCCACAAGGCAATCAGTGCACAACAAAGGGCCACAGGCCCATGCTGGCGGAACGCCAGGCATAAAAAAGCCCGCGGGTGGCGGGCTCGGGTCGATCGCGGAAGAATCCACCAAAGAAACACTCTATTACCAGACTTCCTCGGCGCCTGCGTCGAGTTCGGGATGGCCGCAACTGAGGGTCGAAGTTCTTTTTTCTTCCGGCTTTTTCAAGGCTCGATCAATCAGCATCAGCTCAATTCGATTGAGGGTTTCCATCTGATGTGCCCAGTAACCATCCTCATCGCCCGCGCTAATGGCCTGGGAGACAGCATCCCGAAAGTCATTAAGGTGCGTACGCAAATCGTTTGGAAGTACTTCCCATCCATCCTCAATCCCTGTGCTGGCTTTGTATTCGCGGACAAGGGCGGTGATCGGTCGATGTGCTTCTTCGTTCGCCACCCCCCAGGATGCCAGCCACTTCAACAATGTCACTAATTGCGCTGTCAGCCACTGCCCGCCAATCAATCGCGTCGTCGTTACCGGAATGCTCGGCGATATCCCCGGTATCGATATTTTCAATCCATTGGACACGGCCCAGCTCGTGGATGGCCGCACGCTTGCCGTCTTCAGTTTCGATCAGTACACCGCAGACAGTTCCAAGTTGCTTAGCCTTTCGAAGGCCTATGCCTGGGGCGATGCCGTAGTCCGGATCGTGACCGACTTTCTCCCATTCGCGACAGGACAACGTTGTGTTCGGGCTCTCCCGCTCAAAATAACCGGTTTCCCGGCTCTTCCACTGGCAGATAAAGCACTCATTTGCCATTGCAATGATCTTGATCTGATCCGGACCATGGCCTTCGTCGCCCTCCAAGATATCCCCGGGGCCCCAGCCATTCAGCCGTAACGTTTCAACTTCTGTCTTTCCGCGCTTCATGGAACACCCCATAAAGATTTTAAGATATTGAATTCACTGGCATTTTGACGCACCACACCCTAGACAGGTGTCGCATCCGTCCATACGGACTACGGCCTTTTCGTTGCACTTGCCGCACAGAGTGGCGCCGGCCGGGAATTGTCCGGAATCGCCGTTTTCCTGTTTGCCATGACTCTCGAACTGGATCCGCTTCTCAGCGAGGATCTTTTTCGTGTGCTCGCTCAGCTCTTCGTCTTCCATCAAGCCAATCGCTTTCATGTGCTTTTCAATGACTGCACCCATATCGGCGACCAGGGAAGGCATGAAGACGCCGCCCTTTTTGAAGTAACCGCCACTGGGGTCATAGACCGATCGCAGCTCTTCAACCAGGAACGTCACATCGCCGCCTTTACGGAAGCAGGCAGAGATAACCCGGGTGAGGGCAATGATCCACTGGAAATGCTCCATGTTCTTCGAGTTGATGAAGATCTCATACGGCCGACGCTGTTCGTGTTCGGTATCCTCGTTGAGGATGATGTCGTTGATGGTGATGTACATAGCGTGCTCAGCCACCGGGGGCTTGAGCTTATAGGTTGTACCCATCAGGACTTCTGGACGGCCGATCGCCTCGTTCATTTGAACAACGCTGGATTCCACTGCTTGAGCCCGGGCCTGAGCCGTTTCTTCCGCCTTGGCCACTCGAAAACCAACGATTTTGTTTTCAATCTTTTTAGCTGAGGACATCATTTTGTCTCCTGTGTGTGGGGGTGACCTGCACCCCCACAGTTAAGTCTGAGTAGTCGCTACCACTTACCGTAGGTGTTTTCTTTGAGGGCATCGTAGAGGTTAGCCGCGGTGTGAATCCCGCCGTCATACTCCACTTCTTCGTTGCCCTTGAGCTGAACCTTGCTGCCGTCATCGAGGGTGAACTCGTAAACGGTGTTCTCAAGGTCTTTCTCGGTAACCAAAACGCCCTGGAAGACATCCGGATTAAATCGGAAGGTGGTGCATCCCTTGAGACCTTGCTCGAAAGCGGTCATGTAGATGCCCTTGAAGTCCTTATAAGGGAACTCGGTAGGCACGTTCGCCGTCTTCGAAATGGAGCTGTCTACCCACTTCTGTGCAGCGGCCTGAACCATGACGTGCTGGGTTGGGGTGACCTGATCTGCAGACGTGAAATAGTCTGGAATCTTGGTTTCAGGATCGTCACTGAACGGCATTGCATTCGGGTTCACTTCGTGGCGGTACCGAAGTAGCTCATAGGCGAATACGTCGACCTTTTCTTTCGTCTTGCGGCCTTCGCGAATAATGTTACGAGCGTAGTGGTGCGAGAAGGACGGCTCAATACCGTTGCTGGCGTTGTTGGCCAGTGACAGCGAAATGGTACCGGTCGGCGCGATCGAGCTGTGATGCGTGAAACGAGCACCGGTTTCCGCCAGCTGGGCGACCAGTTCGGGTTCAGCCTCGGCAATCTTCTGCATGTAGCGAGAGTATTTCGCGTGGAGAATGCGGCCAGGCACCTTATCGCCAAGCTTGTAACCGTCTTTGGCCATTTCCGGGCGCTTGCGCAGCATCTCACCGGTAACTTCGAACTCCCGGGCAAGGATCGGAGCAGGGCCCTTCTCTTTAGCTAGCGCCAGAGCCTCTTTCCAGCCCTCAATAGCAAGAGCCTTGGAAACCTCTTCGGTGAAGCTCACAGAGGCATCAGAGCCGTACTCAACGCCCAGCATGGCCAGTACAGAGCCCAGCCCAAGAATACCCATGCCGTGACGGCGCTTGTCTTCGATCTCTTTACGCTGCTCTTCCAGTGCCAGGCCGTTAATCTCAACCACGTTATCCAGCATGCGAGTGAAGATCCGAACAACCTTGCCGAATTTTTCATAGTCGAACTTCGCATCATTGGTGAACGGTGCATCGACAAATTCAGTCAGGTTAACGCTGCCCAGCAGGCAGGAGCCGTAAGGCGGCAGCGGCTGCTCGCCGCAGGGGTTGGTAGCGCGGATGTCTTCGCAGAACCAGTTGTTGTTCATCTGGTTGACCTTATCGATCAGGATGAAGCCCGGCTCGGCGAAGTCGTAGGTGCTGGTCATGATGGTGTTCCAGATTTCGGTCGCTGGAACGGTGCGGAAAATCTTGCAGGCAACCAGGCCCTCGTCGTTGACCACATAGCCGTCATGGACAGGGAACTCGCGCCAGAGGAATTCTGACTCATCAGACAGGTCCAGCCCTTCCTTATCCACTTCTTTGGCGGTAACCGGGAAGGACAGGGGCCAGGGCTTATCGGCCTTGACTGCTTCAACAAAAGCTTCGGTGATCAGCAGCGACAAATTGAACTGACGCAGGAAACCGTCTTCGCGCTTGGCGCGGATGAAGTCCAATACATCGGGGTGGTTGATGTCAAACGTGGCCATCTGGGCGCCCCGGCGGCCGCCAGCACTGGACACGGTGAAACACATCCTATCGAAGATATCCATGAATGACAGGGGGCCAGAAGTGTTGGCACCGGCACCGGCCACATAAGCGCCTTTGGGGCGCAAGGTAGAGAACTCGTATCCAATACCACAGCCAGCTTTCAGGGTAAGACCAGCTTCGTGCGCCTTGCCCAGAATGTCGTTCATTGAATCGTTAATGGTGCCAGAGACGGTACAGTTAATCGTGCTGGTCGCTGGCTTGTGATCCTGGGCGCCGGCGTTGGACATGATGCGGCCAGCGGGGATCGCGCCATTACGCAGGGCCCACAGGAAGTTTTTTTTGGCCTGAGTCTGCTTGGCCTTTGGCTCAACCCCGGCGATTGCAGTCGCAACGCGCTCGTAGGTAGCCGTGATGTCCTTATCCACGGCCTCGCCAGTCTTGGTCTTGAGCTGGTACTTGCTTGCCCAGATGTCTAGTGACGCGTCCTGGAAAGGGGTGCGGATGTCAGCCTTGGCGTTCATTTTATCTGTCTCCGACTTCATAGGGAGTTAGTTTGTTGATTGGTTAAAAATAATACTATCAAATGCAGTCTACGATGTAAAACAAGTTTTATATCACAATGTAAGGAGATGTTCTCGAATTTTGCCAAAAAAAAGGCCAGCTGCATGAGCCGGCCTTTACTGCTTCCGCGGAAGGAGATGGTGCTTCTAGCTAGAAACCATTCGGTTTAGAAATGCTTTGAGGTCGGATGGAGTGCTGCTCGGAAGTTTATCTAGCCACTCTTCTGTACCTTCCAGGCCTCGAATTAAAGCAAAGAGGACGAAAAGCTCGTTCTTCGATTTTTTTGCGAAGTCGTTGGGATCTGAATCCTGGTTCGATTCCAGATGCTCAAGAAAAAGTTCCATGAAGTCATTACGGAAATCGGGTTCGAAAAGACAGTCTCGAAACTTGGGGAACCGCTCTTCGGTGACAATCTCTACCAGGCGAACCGCTTTCATGAGCTTGTCCTGACACAGATTATAATAGCTGTCTCTGACATCAACGAAGCGGCGCACCCCGTAGCTCAAGTAGAGCTCCATTTCTCTGCGCAAAGATAAAAATCGCTCCATTGCCTCTTCTGGGTCATAGATGATTTCGGGGAGGAGGCCAGCGCGGCAGTAGCGTCGAGCCATGTCGCAATTTACCGTCAACGAAAAATAGGTGCTATTTTCCTCGATCGTCCCGGCAAGTATAAGATCTCCTGTGCCTTTAGGGTGCATCTCCCCATTGGCGCCCTTGACCATCTTGAAATCGCTCATCTCAAAGATGTCAGCCTGCTGAGCGCTACGGCTATGATCCTCGATGAGGTCTGACAGCTCCTCTATGCTCAGATCTGATTTCAACTGGATGGCGATAACGTAGGCATCATCGCTTAAACGACCCGTGTCGTCAGACTGTTCAAGCCCTTCCACTATCTCCCGGCAGCCCTTAAAAAGCACTCGCCTGGCCGTGTCCTTTTTGGAGAGCGCCGACTCGAGGCCGGTAATAGCTTCCACGCTTAACGGCAGGTAAAGATAATTTGCATCCATGGCTGTCTCCGAACCGGTCTTATGCTTATTCCGCGAGAATACCCTAAATACAGGCAAAGCGCAGTCCAACTTACCGAAATCGCAATTAAACCAAACTATAGGAAACTATCAACCTTCAAATGGCTGCGTGCGCTTCCTTTTTGTCTGAGCTCTGCATTTTTTTGGCATAAGCCTGCAGCTTTTCAATCGCGGCCAAAGGCGTCGATGCTTCCAGGATCATGTCGACCATCAGTTGCTTTTCTTCAGGAACCAGAGCGATGTCGGTACCAAGAGCTTTTGCGGTGCGCTTCAGGGATGAGAGCTTACAGTCGTTGCCGGCCTCAATACGCTGAACCATTTGTTGAGTCATACCCGAGTCTTGACCAACCTGTGACTGGTAGAAGCCAAGCTTTGAGCGGCGCTCCGAAATCTGTACGTTTACGTCTTTCATGTCATTTCTCCTGAGTATTTAATTAGTCTTTCTGAATGTAGCGATCATTGATGATTTCAAGAACCTCCTCTCCATCTGGGAGAAGGTTGTTGAGTGAATCTCTCCATTGAGAACGAAGAGAGAACTGATATTCACCTGGGACTTCTGCGATCCGGTCCATGGATGTTCTGGCAATGATGGTTGCATCCGCCAGCTTTTGATAGCGAAGGTCCTGGAGATGGTCTTCAGCAAGCACGGAAACTGCATGCGTCAAAATAGCCCCTCTCAAGGACTGGTCCGAGGTCCACTCATGTTTTGCTATATGCGGAACGCTCTTGCTGGACTGAGCTGCAGCATTGTGGTGGTCTAAGCCGATTTTGATGAGCCCATCCTCATAGTCAGCTAAACCTTTTTTCCAGCTAACAGAATCAACTTCACCGGCCTTTCCACACAAAAAGGAACAGATCTGTGCAAATGGCTCTTCATGATACAGGCGGCCCGATACGCTCGATCCTGAATCGGGACCTGACCCCGCCAGCTCTATATAAAAGCCTTTTACAATACGCCGTATAGGCATGATGTGAAATCTCCAAATTGTTTTGCATTTTTTTGACAAAACAACAGCTGACTAAAGCCTTCTACGGAAAATCAGCTCTTATTTGTCCTAACCTGAAACTAAGTATAACAGAAGTAATACACCGTGCAAGGTGTACATGCCAAATGAGCAGATTTTTTTGAAAGGAGGCTCTAGCGTTCTGAGTGCAAAACATGGAGGGAGGCGAGGATACTAGCTGTTTAGCTGCAAGAATCAAATATACCAGCTGAAATTGAATCGCCTACGGTTACCCCTTTTTGACGGAAAAACCCGGCTGGGAATTCTACGGCCGCGAGAAACCTAGATCCCGCTGGATGCCTCTCACACGAACTGGCTGGCCCGGAGCAAGATTTCATCATTCGTATTGATAGAATCTTCCCGTAGCTATCTAGCAAAGCAATATCCAAATCGATCGGAGTGTTGTGCATCCAGAATGCCGTGTCCGAAGGCTGAACTGAATCGTACGAAAAGATCATACCGTGATTATCTGGCAGGCCTCTAACTCCCTTCAGCCCTTTTTGCCTGAGCTCTGGCGTGTCAGCAAGATAGAGAGTGACCGGGTGACTCTCTGATGACGTCTTTATACACCCAGAAACTTGAGCGTATGAAGATGCCAGGACGTTAGGGTGAGGCGCAGGATCTGTTACTACTTCTTGGGGCGCCTGATCAGAGGCAGTTCTTTGATCAGGCGAGAAAACATCAATGAAGAGTAGTCCGGAGAGGGCGCCTATAACTGCTAAAGCCACAAGCAAGAGAACAATGAGCGCAGCGTTGCCTCTACTGCCCCGTCGAGTATCGACACTGTTTTGACTGGCTCGCCGCTTCATAGTCACCTAAGAAAAAGCCCGCTCAGATGACAGATGAGCGGGCTTGTTGTAGATCCGGGGGAGCTGCGTGAGAGGGTGTTAACCAAATCCTCCCCCGAAAACCAGAAATCTGTTTAACAAGCCCATTATGCCTAAAAGAAAGACACCTGTAAGGTGGATTATGCATGTTAAAAAAAAGAGGGACGGATCGAACCCAGAACCCTCAGCAATTTTGCAAAGTCAAAATCTAAGCTGGAATGATAAAATAAAATAGCCTTCGAGTAAAGATGATTTATTGTTCGAACAAATCTCTCACTTTGTTCTCGATATCATCTTCATTGAGATCAACCATGATGGGAGTTGAGATCCGCTTGGAGTGATCGGCGCCAGGCTTTGCGCCCGGGGGCAAACCGCACAACTGAATTTTGCAGCCGATACCATCCTGCCTGGGGCTGGACATAAATTCGCCTATCCAGACTTTCACAGACCTATCGTGTCTTCTGTTATAGAACGCAGCGACTACCTCTCCACGATCGAAACGGCCAGCAGGCGGGATCGTTTCAATCTCGAAGTGCCTTACGAAGTGCTGCAATCTGAGCTTGACACCAACCTCTTCAAGTTGACTGGCAAAATAATCCAGTAGCTGGCTTCGGATGTCAGGGACCGTCGATAAAATCATCCGCACCATTATTCATACGCAGCGGGCATAAAAAAGTAATGATTACAAAACGCTACGATGAGTCACGATACGCAACTAACACTTGCTTCGATTAATCAGGGAAAGCCGAGACAAAGAGAAGGGCCCTGGGCTGGGTATTCATCTGCAAGTAGGTTAGGACAAACAGGAGAATCCATGAGTGCTGAGGCATTCATGCACGCCGCAGCCCAAGGCAAATGCAGTATATAAATATCCGCCCAATACGACAAGAGGGAAGTGCTTCCACCTCCCTCGTTTTACAAAAAAGTCAATAAAAACAATGACTAGAAGGGAATATCATCATCGAAGTCATCGATTGGCTCTGGCATCGATCCTTGTGCCGGCTGGTTATTGCCTCCCGCAGGCTGCCCGCCTTGAGGTTGGCTCCCGCGCTGAGGCTGGTTAGAGCCGCCTTGGTTTTGCGGTCGTCCAGCTGGAGCGCCCTGGCCTGATCCACCGTCTGCCCCGCGGCTGTCCAACATCTGCATCTGACCGTTGATATCCACGACCACTTCGGTGGTGTAAACGTCCTGTCCTTCCTTATTCTGCCATTTACGAGTTTGCAGCTTGCCTTCGATGTACACCTTAGAACCCTTGCGCAGGTACTGGCCGGCAACTTCGGCAATCTTCCCGAACATAACAATTCGGTGCCATTCAGTCTTAGGCACCAGCTGCCCGGATTGACGATCTTTGTAACTTTCATCCGTAGCAAGATTGAGATTTGCTACTGCATTACCGTTTGGGGTGTACCGTGTCTCAGGGTCTGCTCCCAGATTTCCAATCAGAATGACCTTATTAATTCCACGCGCCATATCGAAACTCTCCTAAAAAACAATCAATTAACCTAACCTAGAGACACAATAATACACCGCGCATGGTGTATCTGTCAATCCCTTATTTTTCCTCAAAGGGCAACGTTGAGTTGCAATCGGGGAAGCCGCTGCACCCCCAGAATTTGGATGAACCCTTACCTTTGCCTTTGCGCTTTTTAGCCGTTCTTAACCGCATGGCCTTGCCACACTCAGGGCACTCAGGTCCGTTATCGGGCTGTTTTTCACGCTTTTGAGGCTTTCCTTTCACGTCTGGGAAGGTACTTCCACACTTGTCTCGGTCCTGGCATCCCCAAAAATGACCATTGCGCCCTCTGATACGCCGCAATCCTCCGCCGCACTCAAAACAAGAGAACGCCGACTCATCAACCCCGCCAAAATCAGCTGCAGTGGCACCGACATCCTTGCTTTCAATCTTCTGGACGCCTTCCGATACGATCTTCCGTACCCACGCATGAATCTTTTTCTCGAATGCATCCAGCTCTAGCTCACCGGCCGCAATTTTGTCGAGCTGCTTTTCCCACCCTGCCGTCATGCCTGGTGAGGCAATCGCCGGCGGGATGATCTTCAACATGCCAAAGGCCTTGTCGGTGGCTGTAATCTGCTTCTTCGATCGGCTCAGGTACCCATACCTGAAAGCATTATCAAGAATGCCTGCCCGCGTTGCCTGGGTACCGATGCCGTCTTTCTCATCCAGAATCTTCTTCAGCTCAGGCTCATCTACAAAACGACCAACGTTATTCATTGCGCCAAGCAGCGAGCTCTCCGTAAACGGTTTAGGCGGCTGTGTTTGTTTGGTTTCAAGAGCAACGTTTGATACCGGGCCGCTATCGCCCTCAGACACTTGTGGAAGCGCCTGCTTGTTCTCCTCGGGGTCTTCGTCGTCCTTTGGGTCCGCGGCTTTGGAGTCGTTGCCGTATAGGATCATCCAGCCTGGATCGACCGTAACGGTACCGCTAGCCACAAAAGATTCTCCGCTGCAGTCGAGCTTAATGCGGGTTTTGTTGAGTCTCGCTGCCGGGCAGAACTGGGCAAGGAAGCGCAAACGAACAGCATCAAATACGTTTCGCTCAACTTCAGGGAGGGAATTGAACGGCGAAGATTTGGTCGTTGGAATGATGGCGTGGTGAGCCCCGACCTTTTCGGTATTGTAGCAAGATGGCTTCTTGCTGGAGTCCGCCAGCGTTGCCTTATCTGAAAGCTCGGGATCGCCTTCCGTTAAAGCATCGATAATAGCCTGCACCTGGCCGAACTGACTGTCTGGTAGATACTTGTTGTCTGTCCGTGGGTAGGTGATGAGCGTGTGGCTCTCATAGAGCTCCTGGGCAGCCTTCAGAGTTTTTGAAGCGCTGTACCCCCACCGGTTGGCGCAGTACTGTTGAAGGGTGGTCATATCGAACGGTAGGGGCGCCTGTTTCGATGCTTCCCGATTCTTCACCTCACGAACTTCAGCGGTTGCACCTTCAACAACTTTGGCAATGGCCTGGGCGTGATCAGCGTTAATGCATCGTCCATGATCATCGCAGTGAGCGGTTGCGGGTACCCACTGGGCCGTAACATTGCCCGCCGAGTAGTCGGCCGTTAGGGCGATCGAGTAATAATCGTGAGGTTTGAAGTTCTTTCTGCGTTCATCGTGATAGGCAACAAGTGCCACGATAGCCGTCAGAACCCGTCCGACAGGCAATGACTCCCGGCTGCCTGCGGCCTGAGCAGTAAGGCTCGCCAGGCGGCTGAAGTTCATACCTATAAGCCAGTCGGCCCGCTCCCGCGCAATGGCCGCGGTGTAAAGTTTGAAGGTGCTTTCCCCCGGCTGCACGTCATGGAGGGCGCTGCGGATACTGGCAGGGTCCAAAGAGGCAATCGGAACTCGGTATACATCGCCCCAGTAGCCGGCACGGTCCATTAGTTCTCGTGCAATGGACTCACCTTCACGGTCGATGTCAGTTGCAATGAAGACGGTGGTGGCTTTCTTTAGGAGCTTTTCAACGATGGAGTACTGCTTCTTTACCGACGCTTTAACCTTGTGCTGGAATTGATCGGGGATAATTGGCAGGTGCTGTATATCCCAGCGCTTCCACTTTTCGTCGTATTCAGCAGGCTCGAAGCCCTCGAGCAGGTGGCCGATCGCCCACGTCACATAAATCTGACTGCCATCAGTGGCGTATCCGTCCTGGCGATCGCTGGCCCCGAGGATATTGGCCACTGCCCGGCCAACTTTTGGCTTCTCGCAGAGGTAAAGCTCCATTGAATAACCCTACTTTGAATATCTGACAACTTTCCTAAACCGCTTTTTTATTGTATCAGAAAAATGCGAGGGGGCAGGAAGCAAAATTGATCGAGGGAGGGGTAGGGCGGCGCATCCCTGCGCAACCCATGGTCAACGTATCTGGAGTCAGAGAGCTCTGACTGCTGCCTCAATAAGGGCGGCCTCTACATCCAAGAGGCCTTGGCCGTGAAGAGCAGGCTCAAAGCTGGCAAAAGAATCGTCAGCAGTATCCAAAAGAACCTGAAGAACCTCTGCATTCGTCAAAGACGGGAACTGTCCCTTAACCAGAGCGGCCGCGCCGGTGACTTGAGGCGCCGCAAAAGAAGTGCCTGGAACGGTTCGATAGCCAGTGTTATCGGTGCTTGATGCGGTGCTGAGCGCACTACCCGGAGCAACAATCCAGCGGTCCTGAAAATCAGAGTCAGTGCCTGGGGTAGCAGAACCACCATCGATGCCACTAAAGATGCTCGGGAAAACGGAAAGCTCCAGAGTGTCCCGGTCTACTGCACCGACTAGGATCAGGTTATCTGCAAGTGACGGAACCTTAGCAATCGGCGTGAAGTTTTGGGGATCAGAAAGCTTGCGGCAAGCCAACTTCTGATCATCCGTGCGATCGCTGAAAGCAACGGTGCTGCAGTCGAGCTGATTGGTAACCCAGAACTCTGTCTGATCGTTACCAAAGTTACCACCAGATACGATCCAGCCAATGTCGTCCGCATCAAGCGGGTCAACCAGCGACTGGGCATCGTTGGAAGCATTGTCCTCGAAGCTATCAACGCCCGTCATGCTCACGTTGGCAAAATCAACACCGAATCCGCCCAGCTCCTGGATCAAACCGATCGCAGCGACTGAGCTTGGCGTGGAACCGTCCTGAACATCCAGAACCACAAGATCAACACCTGGTGAGACACCAACATTTTCACCAAAAATCATGGACGCAACATCAGTACCGTGACCAGTGCCATCTTCCTGTTCACCGGCATCATTCGGGTCATACAGGTCGAGCCCGCTGATACCGAGGTCTTGCTGTTCCTGAAAGGTGTAAAAATCAGTTGACGCCTCGTAATAGCCGGAATTCTGATTCAGGCTTTTGCCACCGAATTCGTCGTGGGTGATATTCACGCCATCGTCGATAACGGCAACAGTAACTCCTGAGCCAGTAATAGACCGCAGGGCTGCGTAATCTTGATTGATGGTTTCGAGGTGGCCGGTGTCAAAAGAAACGGGCTGATCCGGAACCTGGCTACCCGGGTCATTGCTGCCGCTGCCACCACCGCCGCAACCGGCCAGCGCTAAAGCCAAAACACTTACAGAAATTGAATGTTTCATCGGTTCTCTCCTATATCCTAACCTAGTACAAATGATAAAATAACTTTGCCATCAAGTCAAGCAATGAGGGCTATTCAAGAGTCCCGATAAAACCATTCCATCCATAATCAAAGCCTCTGACCGTCAATGGTCCTCCATCCAAGCCTTTCATTCGATCGTCAAAAGCCTCGGTGAAATAGCGCATTTGCTGGCGCTCATTCCTACCCACATCGGGCATGTCACGGTATCGCACAGCGTCGAGCAGGCTGGCAATGAGAGACATGGCGTTTGCCTCTCCAAGGTATCGGTAAGCCAGTCCCGACAGGGCAGGGTAGTTGTCTGGCTTCTTGTCGTAACTGGTTCCATGGGAATTGATTGGGCTATTGAACATGCCTTCCTCAACAGTTGCAATGCGACCTCCACCGTGGAAAACGCGCTGCCCTGTTAAAAACCATTCCGGAACAAGGGATTCAAGCTGGCCATAGGATTGTGTCCGTACGGCCTGGTAAGACGCAACCAGCGCAGAACGAACCTCTTGGTCAGTGGCGCCAAGGCGAATGTTAACCCCCAGATCATGCCCTTCTGCATTACCGTCCTTGCCAGCTTCTCGATGAACACAAACCAGAATCCGGCCGGGAAGAATATCAAACGGATCCGTGGAAACATGAAACTCTGAAAGTCTGTTAAAACGGCGTACAGCCTCAACCCGCTCCTTACGAGGCAGTTTTAAAAAATGTTTGTAAGCATAGTGGGCCGGCGCTCGCCAGTCTCGTTGTGGGGTAAACCCTGGGAGAACGTATTGTAAAACGTCAACTTTCTCTGTCGATTGACCAAGAATCATGGAATCGAATAGACCCGGGCTTTCATTCACTTCTGCAATATTGAGTCGAGCGGTACCTATTCCCCGATCCAAGGTGATCAGAGAGTCGGCGAAAAGGGCCGCGCCATTGGGCTCGTTGATGACCGGCAAACTGTTAACCCACCGATAAGCCGCCCAATCCATTGATGTTGAGAGCTTGGCTATTTCTTTATCCAGCCTGAGCGCCAATGATTGAGATCTTTTCGCTCCCATCCCGGCAGCGTCAAACAAAAACAGCTTGTCCGTCGCAACAATGTCGCTGTCTGACCACTTCAGGCACTCCGTGCTGTTGTAACCGGTGAGCAATGATTCTGGGTATGAAAAGGGAAGATCGCCAGTCCGGTAAGTTGTAGTCTGGCCTGAATCGGTTTGATCGTTATCGGACGGAGTGGTGGAGCAGCCTGAAAGGGCTAATCCCGCTAGAACGGCAACGATAAATTGTTTTCTCACAACGGCTCGCCTTGTTTGGTTGGGTGACGAAATAATTTTATTATAATGATATGGGGCAAACTTGGAACCACTGCCGCACTCTCTCTGAAGTCTTGCTACCAGTGCGGCCACCGCGATCCGCACATGACTCACGGCAATATTGAGCCAGGACAGCTAAAGAGGTTTCAATCTTAAATTTGTAAGATTATGATTTTAGGAGGTTATTAGGACTTATCACTAGATTCTGTGGAAAAGTCTGTGAACAATCCCATCATCCGCTTATTAATTCCCCAATTTTCCTCAAATTTACTCAAATCGTTCATTACTTGATCGCATGAAGCGTCTCGTTGAGAAAAATGAGATGCAAAGTCACAGCATTCCGATTGAGAAAGGCTCTGCCCATATATAGCGACAGAAAATCACCATTGGTAGGAAGTTACCAAGGTTGAATATCAAGCCGCAGCTTGTAACTCGATAAGCTGCAGGATGTGCTGACAGCGGAGATAGAGGCTAAGGCTGTGCTCATATATAGCGACAGAAATTCACTAAAAAGAATCTTTTTTTGATCATTTAATTCTTCCATTGAAGACCTCCGAATTTTTAGAATGCCGCCGGTATCAAAAAATGCGAGTGATACTGATCGTTAGGGTGGGAAGAGCGCAGTTCTGGCGCCCAGCACAGGGAGAGCACAGTCCCAGGGCCCAGCATAGGGAGAGCACAGTCCCAGGGCCCAGCATAGGGAGAGCACAGTCCCATCGCCCAGATATAGGGAGAGCACAGTCGCGGCGCTCAGATACAGGGAGAGCACAGTCCCATCGCCCAGATACAGGGAGAGCACAGTCCCATCGCCCAGATATAGGGAGAGCACAGTCCCATCGCCCAAAAGTAGGGAGGGCACAGTCGTGGCGCTCAGATACAGGGAGAGCACAGTCCCATCGCCCAGATATAGGGAGAGCACAGTCCCAGAGCCCCCAGATATAGGGAGAGCACAGTTACGATGGTCAAAGAGAGGCCTGGATTACTCTATCCGGCCATTAAAGAGTCCGGAGCCAATGCTAAAACCGCTAAAGTCTGATTTAAATGTAGTTTTCATGGGGGTGCTGTGCTCACATATATCGACAGAAAAGCACTATTAAAACAGTTAGCCATGGTAGGTAGTTAACGCTGGGACTGTGCTCAGATATGACGACAGAAAAACACCACGCAAGGTGGACGAAGATATTTAATTTATTAATAAAATAACTGTTAGGTAAAAACAAGGTGATCAAAGTATCCACGATCGGTGAAAATGCCATGTTTAAGCGCCCGAATCTTCCTGTGGATTAATAGGGAGAGCGCCGTGAAATTTAGGGAGAGCACACTCGTTAAGCGTAGGGAGAGCAGAGTCAAAAGCAGGGAGAGCATAGCCAAAACCTGTCTTTATTTTTAATTTAAGCTTATGTCTTCATTGATTTTTCCAGAGTTGTTCAAGTCCCTATAACTAATAACATCAAAGATTAATAACTAATAAGTAAAAGAATTAGGGGCCAAACCAGTGGGTAACGTTTAAGAGATTCCTCCAGCCGAAAACGCCAATACGCGGCCCGGAAAAGAGTCTTGATCGGAAGGTCAATCAACCCTTAGCGATATCTTAGAAGAACATTTCAATTCGCGTTCAAAAAAAAGTTGACATATCAATGTTAAGGTATACTCTGCTCAGCTATACGCGTAAAAAAGCACCTTTCTGAAGCAATGTGACGCCATGACTACCAACAAACAATCCGAATCTCAGGGCAGAGAATACGATCGGACGGGAATGCACTTCGAAGTGTCTGAATATCTCCTGAACAACACTTCAGTCTATAAATCATTGGAGCTGCCACCCCGATTATCAAAGTTTTTAGTCACTCTGCTGGAGGTCAGAAACAACCAGCAAGAGTCCGTTGTGACGTCCGCAGAGCTCTTACCGCACCTCAAAGAAAAAGGTTTGCCCACGTCCCGCCAAACAATTGACCGGTACAGCAGAACACTTCAAGACATTGGCGTATTCGAAGGCACTTATCGAATGTTTGGCAGCCCTGTGCAGATCAAGCGCCGTCTCTGGCGCTTACGATCTCCAGAAGAGGCGCAAAAGTCAGTCGAAGCCCGAATATTCAGCAAAAGCAAAAGATCAAAGAACAATCTCTCTCGATCAGACAAGATACGCGAGAGCAACACGCAATATCTTCAGTCATTGGAAAACGCCACACCTCGGGCCGAAAACTTTTTCTTCGGATTCCTCGATCGTTGCATGCCCCAGTCGCCCTGGGATCATGTAGAAAACAATTTCATGCGTACGGCTTTGAGCTTCAAGTCTGAAAATATCGTTATAGAAACCTCAACTCAAACCAACGGCGACCGGCTGATGTGCTGGAATGATAAGCCTGTAATGAGGGCCATTCTGAGTCAGATTATCGGACTGATAGAAGATCGCCTGGCAGAGAACGGGGCGAATTATCTGGCACTGGAAAACAAATTCCCGATCGACTTGGTGGAAATAGCCAAGCTGATGAAGCAGGAATCTCCACATAACACCAAAGTACAGCGCAGGATCTATGAGTCAGTGCGAGCGATGGCTAGCACTCGCTTTGATGTCAAAGTCGACGATGCGCAGCACAGTGAGTTCATGGAGTTTTTCAATCTCAATGAAGAAAACATGACCCTGAAAGAAACCATGTTCCGATTCATCAGTGAGATTCATGTGATGGACGACATGGAGTCAAGGGAAGTGCCTCGACACCTTGTTCTAAATCTTGGGTCACATCTTTGGTATAGAATCCAAAACAACCCCAAAACCAAAGCGATTTTCAGATCCCACAGGATCATGTTGACCAAGCATGTCAGCGGTATCATGCAGGTTGTCTACGACTATCTCCGGCCAATCGTTTTCCGCACACCTGCCGGGAAGCCTGATCGAACAATTAATCGTCCGCTACAGCACTTCGCAAGAAGCCTGGTTCCTTCAATGGAATACCACTTGTTCAAAGCCCGTTTTCTCAAGGGGTTGATGGAATGCGACAAACTGGGGGTCGTTGAGAGCTGGGACGAATCCTCCGATGAACCGTTAGAGGTCAAATTCTCGGGCTACTTTATTACCCTCTTCAAGTTAATCGATACCGATGAAGATATTAAAACCAGCGACAACCTGATCATCCAGGTTGTCAGAGACCCTTACGACCACATCATCGGAGATCCAGAAAAAAAGCCCGCCCCGGTTGGTTCAATCGCAAAATCAAAGCAATCCGGAACGTCTCAGATTTCATTTTTTTGAAGAGGACAACACGTCCTTTTTTGTTCGTTCGTTACGAGCTTCATCGATCTCTGTGAGAGGGTAGTGATTACAAGGGAAGACGAATCCCAGCGAATCCCTCAAAACTGCACCACACTTTGGGCATTTCTCCGGTCTAACCTGGTTGCCTTGATTTAACTGAGTCAAAAGAGTGACCCCTGGGTTTCTTCTGTAGCACTTGCTACCTCTTCTACGGCCGGCAGCCAATCAATCGCCATGCATTCGTGGCGTTCGAGGAAGGCATTAGCTTTTACAAAGCATTCAGAACCGATAAACGCCGGGAAATTTTTGCTCGATCGTGTGGCTGCCAACGGGCTTGGGTGCGACGTTTTGATAACAGCGTGCTTCGGGTTGGTGTCTCGTGCCGCTATGTTATGAGCCCATTTCCCCCAGGCTAAATACACAATCGGTTGATCGAGAGTGGATAAGTAATCAATCGCATAGCTCGTCAGCATTTCCCAGCCTTGTTTGCCGTGGGCTCCCGGCACGCTAAAGCGAGTTGTTAGGCAGCTGTTGAGCATCAGAACACCCTGATCAGCCCAGTGACTGAAGTCGCCGTTGTGGTCGACCTTTGGTGCGCCAGTGAGTTCCTTCACTATGTTCCGGGCTGAAGGTGTGAGCTTATAGCCGGGTTTAACGCTGAACGACAGGCCCATCGCCTCGCCGTTCATATACGGGTCTTGCCCGATGATGACGCACTTTACCATTTCAGGCGGTGTCGTTTTGAAAGCCCGAAACCAGTCATCAGGCTCCGGGCAGACCTGACTTAAATTCATCTCAGCCGCCAGAAATGCGTCCAGCTCCTTTACAAACATCTCTTTCATTAAGGGTCGAAAAACCCGGGACCAGGTGTTGTCGATACCATCCACGAGTGCGCTTAGTTGTGTCACTGGTTAGCGGCCCCCGAAGGCTTTTTTTTGGCTTTGGTCGACGTTAACGAACCCGGTTTTTGCGTCGTCAGGGTTTTCCTGATCGTACATCACAACGAGCATCCATCCATTTGGCAACCAAGCTACAGGGCCGTCGCTGACAGATAGCTTTTCCCATTTATCCGCCGAGCTTAATTCCCTGTCCTGATCCAGCTGGCGCAAGCTGTCCTCAAGCAACGGGTGGACTGCTCTCGCAACGGATCGGACCTTCCAATTATCGCCCACATTAAGGCTTCGTCTGGCCGCATATTCGTAGGTAGACCACGGATCATCAAACAATGGCTGTGTGGCTTCGCTCATGATTATCCTTATGTAACTTTGATGATTAGGTGAGTGTCACGCAAAAAAGCGGCTACATCGATTACCGATTGTAGCCGCCGTTCGGTTATTGTCATTTAGCCGTATTGTGCGATCTTCCCGATTGCAGGGAAGAACAGCGCCAGGCGTACAGTGTCACCATCGAGGTGGCTAGCAGCTACTGCATACTGCTCCATCTTTTCTCGGTACCGCTCAAGTTCCCGGGCAATGAAGGCGGTCTCTGGCTCGCCGTCAGTCGGAGAGCTTGTCTTCGTGTCGACAATCCAACGCTCAGAATCTTTGAGGAACGTCAGGTCGATCACAAGATCCTTGGCCTCGCCATCAATGATGGCCGTCACCGGCTTCTCAGCTTCTTTTTTGCCATGATCAGCCAGCAGGTACCGACCGTCCTCACTGTCCAGGCCTTCGAAGGCCTGATTTACAAGAGCAAGCCCTTGGTTCAACTTGCCAATAGGCAATCCGTGAGAACGCAGCTGGCGTTCCCAAAATCGCTTGTACTTTCCGGAATCATCCGCCGATACTTCGCGCACCCCTTTATCGTTCAGGTACTGCAGAAACCGGTGAAACACGGTGCCGGAGGCAGCGGCCACGGCGTTGTCCCAGGACAGGACCGGTACATTTTCAGAGCCGAAACCTTGCTCTGGGCCGCGGTAATCGGCCAGCGGACTGACCAGATTTTCAGGCTTAAAAGGCTCTTTCTCTGAAATGCGGTGGACAACCTGATCCGAGCTGGACGTGGCTTCAGCTCCCCCGGACTCATCAAGGATGGCCTGCCCGGAAATTTGGCTCCAGATGATGCCCAGCAGTGAAGATCTGCCCGGTGGTAACACTTCGCCATCATCACGCACACCCAGCCCAAACGTCAGGAACAGGCGCTTCTGCGGGCGAGTCGTTGCTACATACATCAGTCGGGCCATTTCCTGCTTGCTCTTGCTCGACTCCTGATCGCGTAGGAAGTCGTACAGTGGCACATCGGTAGAGCCGGGAGGTGCCATCGGCGCCATCGCCATCCGGTACCGGCCAGCATCGTTCAGCCACTCATCCCAGTACAGCAGGCTCTTTTCGTCCGGGCGGGTGCCATTGGCCAGGCCGGCCAGGAATACAGTGTCGAACTGCAGGCCTTTAGCCTTGTGCATAGTCATGATCTCAACCGCGTTTTCAGCGCTGCTTGAGTCTGACGCATAGAGGCGAGAAACGCTTCGGTTGAGGCTTTCGGTATCCATAATGGTCCCACCGATCTCCTGATCAGAGATAAGGTCGAACACCTGGCGAGCCGCGTCCTGCTCCCCAGCATCACGGGCAATGGAAGGTCCGCCCAGAGATACCCACGCACCCTCGACCAACTTACGCAGTGATTTGCGACGATAGCGCTTCAGTGCCTCAGTCATCACCGACTCAAACCGGTTCAGCGGGGCAACGCTCTTAAACGCCTTGTCGCGATTCGTGACAGCAGACCAGACGTGATTGGCCCTACCCACGATGGTATCGATGTCTCGCATGGTCAGGCCGACCAGCGGTGAGTGCAGAAGCGCGACCCAAGCCAGCTTGTCCATCGGATTCATCAGTGCACGGGTAAGGCACAATACATCCGAGACCACTCCCAGAGAGGACAGTGGATCGATGTCAGATGCTCGCCAAGCTACATTGTGACGCTTCAAAGCGGGCAAGATCTCGCGTAGGTGCGATCGGTTGCGAACCAGAATTGCCGTAGTGTCCGCAGGGCTCTTCGCCTGAAGATCCTGGATCTTGCTGACGATGTAATGAGCTTCTGAGGCCGCAGTGGCAGAGGGCCCGCCAAAGAACCCGCGCACTGTAACTTCGTCTCCGCCAGTGGTACCAGCCGGTACGGTCGAGGGACTGAACATCACCTCGCTTCGGGCAATATTCTCTTCCGCCGGGAATACGGGTCCGTAAACCGCATTGTTCCACTCGATGATGGCCTGAGTGCTACGAAAGTTCTCAGTCAGGTACGCAGGGGTGAGTCGAATGTCGCCGACACCGTTGCGTCGAGCCGCCAGGAAGTTAGAAACGTTGGCGTCACGGAACTTGTAGATTGACTGCTTAGGGTCACCCACAAGGAATAGGGTACGGCCGTCGCCTTGCTCCCATCCAGCGGTTAAGCACTGCAGCATCTGGGTCTGCGGCTTAGAGGTGTCCTGATACTCATCAACGAGAAGGTGCTGAATCTGATAGTCCAGCGCCAGTGATGCCTCGCCCGGAGCGCTCTCATCACCCAGCGCCTGAAGAGCTGCCTGGAATACGTGGCCATGATCCGCTTTGCCGTGCTCAGTGAAGATCACCTGCAGGTCTGCAGCCAGTACAGGGAGCAGATCCACCAGAACATCCATCAGCGCCAAAGCGTCTGAACCGTTCTCCAGCGGCTCAGGAAGCACCGCGCAGCGGGCAAGCAGCGTAGATGCATCAGGGTGAGTCTCTTCCAGTTGAGCAACGATGTCTGCAAACAGCTGCTTCATAGCGGCCGCTTCTTTCTTTTCCTCACCTTTGAGCTTGCTCGGCGCCGGGAAACCTTCTTTCTCGGTGATCCGCTTACGGAAGTCACCCTTACCGGTGAGCATGAAATCGGAAAGGGCACGCCAGAACTCGAGGTTGAGGTCCTTGTCGTCCGGGAATTGCTTGTAACTGGACAGCTGCGCAATACAAGGAGACTTCACCCCGTTGTTGGTAGCGTAGGTCCACAACTGCGCGAGGGCAGGACCGGCGTTGCATTCGTCAATAACGCTCAGTGCCTGTGAGATCACGCCCTCAGAAAGCTCGCTGCAAGACTCATTGACCAGCTGGTAGAAGCCTTCGCGGTCCCGGGCACCCAACACATAGGACAGCCACTGGTCACGACGGGCCAGCAGGTTTGTAAGGAAACTGCGTGCACGGACCTGGCGGTTGTCCATCAGATCGAGGAACCGGAAAACTGCATCCGCTATGGCTTCGTTGGCCCCAGAGGTCAACGATTGGAACAGGCGATCTACAGCTTTCTCGTACAAGGGAGATGCATCGTCTTCAACGATGACAGGCCCGCCGAGCTGAGAGGTAATGGGAGACATCCTCACAATCATGTGTGCGAGAGAGTCAAAGGTAACGATCCGCAACCGGCTGGGGTTGTCCAAAAGATTCCACCCCATCTCACGGTCGCGATCCAACGCAGCCCGGGCCCGCTCGAAGAGGATTTCTTCATACGGGTTTGTGGGGGTGGCACCATTGGCAACTGTACGCAGAGCGCTAATAACACGAGAGCGCATCTCGGCTGTTGCCTTGCGGGTGAAAGTAATTGAAAGCACTTCCTCAGGATGGTTTGAAATAGCCAGCAGGCCAAGCTTGCGAACGACCAGGCTGGCCGTTTTACCGGAGCCGGCACCAGCTTCTACGATGACCGATTGGAGGGGGTCTACTGCAAGGTCTCGACCTTGTTGATCTTGTGCAATTGTCATATCTGCCTCAGTTCAATGTTTATCCTAACCTGAGAACAATAATACACCTTGCAAGGTGTAGTTGCAAGGGTGAATCAGTGCGAGCGTATGGCTTTATCCAGCAATGAGATCAAAGAACTCCGCGGTTTGTCGTTTAACACCTGTAAAAGTTTGAGAGCTGGGGGGAGGGCCGGCGCTTGAAAAACCAGCCGGTCTGAGCAAAATTTTCAATTTTCGTCGGTGGGTCGAGTCCAGGTGAAGCGCTGCGGCCGCACTACTAACTAGGCAGTTGCTCCAAATGACTCAGTAACAAACGCCAAAACTTCAGGAATGCGCTCACGCTGAACTGACATTACTGACTGCATTCCTGTACCCACTCTTTCTTTTTCGATACCGAGATAGCCGCGATCAGACAGATCGTCGGCCGCTTTCATTAAATCCGCATCGCCGGTAACCCATACGATCACTTTCTGACGTTTGTAGGCTGGAGACTGGCTTATGAATTCAAGCTGTTCAGCCAGTGAAACATGGTGCTCGCTGAGAGGCTTATTCTTAGCCAATTTTGTGTCCTCAAATTTTGGATTGATTGAATAATTAAATTATCAAACTTGTGTTGTTTGCGAAAGAGCCCTGAATTATTTCTCCGTTTCTGGAACCTTTTCGCGATATTTGTACTGCTTTATGGTTTCAACCATTTCCGCTACTGCGAGCTCCATGTCTGTAGAAGCTTCTTCAATCTGATTGCCGCTGGCCCGGACATGCTCGTTCGATGAAGCCAGCCCGTGAACGCTCTGGTTAATTTGCTCAGACGCGGACTCCTGCTGTTCAGCGGCGGCGGCAATCTGGTGGCTCAGGTTCTCTAGCGTTTCCAGTTGGCCCTGAATATCGTTGACCATGCCCATTGATGAAGAGATGGACTCCGAGGCCTTCTGGGAGGTCTCCACGCCCTGTTTGATGACCCCGAGCGTCTTGTCAGTTGTATTGCTCAGATCGCCGATAGTGCTTCGGATCTGGTCAGTGAACTCCTGAGTACGCTTGGAGAGGCTTCTCCATTATTTATTGGGAGGCAGTACGGTCACTAGGTCCAGCGATCCAGAACCCTCAGGCACCTTAACAACGAAAATGGCTTCGGCAAATGCAAGTTTGAGGGTGGCTGGGCGATCAGTCAGTAGATCGCATTCGTCATCGGCATCCGCCCAGACGCAAAAGAGAAGTTCCAACAGCCGCTTGTAGCTGATCTCTCCCTGATCCGACAGCGCGTAGCCCCTCTGAATAATTCTTTGCAAAGAGTGGAATGTCACTTTTAACAGGGTGAACACCATCCCGCGGTTCTCGCTTGGGGTCCGTTCTGGATGAAGGACATCGCGCCGTTCGTAGGATGTGCTGGAAAGGTACAAAGCCTTGTCAGCGTCATCGACCGGCTCTTCGCCTATTTTGTTTGGCGTACCCACTGCAAGCATAAAAACCATCACTTCCGCTGTCTTTTTCGGGTGAGACTGGGGCATCTGATCGCCGTCTTTGTCCAACCAGGTGCCAATAACGTCTTTTCGGCTGTTGGGCAACTCCAGTATCACGTCCCACTTTTTCTTCTGTGATTTTCCAGCGGTGATTCCCAGATCTCGATTGATACGGTGCCACGTCTGTTCATTACCATGGGCGTAAAGCTCGTCCATCAGTCGTTTGGTCTTCGCTCTGGCGATGTAATCTGACACCTCAAATGTGGGTGTGGCCAATGTTATTGAAGGCTCTGGCATTGTTTTGGCCACTATTGCGCTCCTGTTTCACGCTCAAACCAGGCGGCAATGTCCTGATGGGCTACAGCAACGCCTGCATCGACCTGGTGGGCAGTGTTGGCGGATTCTCGGGCCAGGTTCTCTCGCGTTTCCCTAAACACAGGGGAGAGGGCTGACACAGGGATAAGCTCATGAACCTCGCTGTCATGATTCTCGTTCAGATGCCGGCGCAGCTCTTTGAATCGCTCAGGAGAGGGCGGGTTCTCCAACAGTCGGTCGATGTCCTTTTGAAGAATCTCGTGAACGTTACCCCACAATAGAACTGCTTCGCGCCAGGCTTCGCTGTAGAGGTAGTTGTAGAAGGTAAACGCTCGGTGCCTCCGTTTTCCGTTTTCGCTCCACCAGACGTTGAACATGGGCTCCCATCGCTCTTTTCCGCGATAGCGCTTCGAGGCCTCTTTGATATCCATAGTAAGGGCATGAACGCCCACGCCTCGATACGGGTTGGCTGTTGGATGATTCTGTGTCGTAAACACGGTGTACTGGTATAGCGCTGATTCCGCCAGCAGCTCAGCATCTTTCACCTGGGCCCTCAGGTTATCCATCCGGAAATAAGGGTTGCTGTCGCTTTGTTCGCCAACCTTTTTGGTGGAGTACCAGTGTTGGCGGGGCTTACCGCCGAAGTTAACGTGAACGCGAAAACCAACGAACCCACTGGAAAGATCCCCTGGACCGTAGTAACTGACTGACAAATCATTCCCTCTATTCGACGCTAATGCTCAAGAACGTGTCTGCTGGATGGCCTGGTGCATAGAAGCCGCCCGTGCCTGAGATTCTTTGGCTGACATCAGCCGGCCCCCGCGCCGTAATGGGATGGATCAGATCGGCAAGGGCCAACGCTTCCATATAATCCGGGCTTTCATGCATCTGTGCAGATGATGGCAATACAGCGGATACCAGAGCCTTTGAAAAGCCTTCTGCCAACGCGGCGCTTTCAGCCAAATGCGAAACCGCAGGTGTAACTTTGCCATAGGCCTTGTAATGATTAAGGTAAAACCTGCGAATGAACTGTAGCAACTCCTGCATCCGCAGGGGGCTGGCGTCGATTTTATAAAGTTCGTCTTCGATCGGCCAGAGGACCTGGCGGGTGATGTCGCCAAACTGCAAGCCACGGGTCACGCACAGCGGCTTAATAGAGTGCCATTGCGTCTGACGGTAAGGCAATTCTTGCCAGCTGTCACCGGCATCATCGAACATTGGCCAGGGCACGGTTGCATAGATGAACAAGTGTCGAGGAAAGCCTTTCAACGGAAGCCCCATCGCAAAGAACCACTGGCCCGCATTGGCGCTGAACGCCATCTTGTCGATCGGCCAAATTGCCCGGTAAAGGTTTGCGTCTATGCCGAGACTGTCCGGGTCTTCCTTAGTGTTCTGGGGGTGGGCCGGTCGCCCCTCTGAGAAAGCCGCGATCAGATGAACGAGACTCATCGGGTAAATGTGGTTTTCAGCCGTGGGCACGTCGCTGTCAAACTGCAGAACGCCCATCACTACTCCTTGGCCGTCGCCGTGAGGGCGCTGAAGCAGCGTTCCGCTGAGTATTTGGCAGATCATGATTCGTTTTTCCTGTCTTTTGTGTCCTAACCGTTTCTGATGATACCACAGGCGATACACCTAGCAAGGTGCATTATTGTCAGGGCATGCCAGAGAATGTGAGAAAGCGATGAGTGGAAGGCTTATCAAAGGCGAAAAAAAACCGACGCCAGGCGCCGGTTAAGCAAGATGCTTTAGGGTTCCGATAAGAAACAAACAAGACAACCAATGAGTCAGAACAATCTGGGTGATATGCACTGACAATCGGCAAGATAAAACAAAACACAGTCTAAGTCAACTTTGATTAAAAATCACTCTTTCGAGCGACAAGACTGACGAAGAGCCACAAATTACCGCATCGAATCTCTATTCAGGGCGCCGCTGTTTAACTTGTCCTGACAATAAAGTTATAGTATCATTGGTTCAGGTTAGGACAATTTATGCAGAGAGAGACCCATGTCTATTTCACTATTTGACACCTCAGGTTACTCAGAAAAGCTTCAGGGCGGCGGGCTTATCCTTACGCCCAACCGCCGCATCCGGGCCAAGATGCTCCAGAGCTTCGCTCAGTCCCAGCGCGAAAAATCCGCAACGTGGGACACGCCCAACGTGCATTCTCTCGAAGGCTGGATTCAAACCCAGTTTGAGGACGCACTGTATGAGACTCACGAGCTGGACCAGACAGGCACCGTGCTCTCCGCAGATCAGGAAATCTCGATCTGGGAGCACATCATTGCAGCAACTCAGGCCGAGTCCGGAATCCTGAATCCCCGCGCCGCGGCAGAGCAGGCCGCCAAAGCATACAAAACGCTCAGCTTGTGGCAGGAAGATATTGACCCGGAGGTATTCGCCGACACCGATGCCACTGAGGCCTTTTCTCAGTGGGTGCAAAGCTTTGAAAGCACCTGTGAGCTGATGAACGTATTGCCGGCGGCAAAGGTTGCCCAGTCTGTGCTGGAAGCGTACCAGCAGGGCACCCTGAGCAAGATTGATGAAATGACGCTGGTCGGCTTTGACGATGTGCCTCCAGTCTATGAATCCATCGTGGCGCTGGCGGCCGAAACGGTTGTCCGTGAGGAAGTACTGCCGGTACCGGAAGGTAAGGCTTCGGTGGTCGCCGCCTTTGATGAGCGCGATGAAGTGCGCCTGGCGGCCATGTGGGCTCAGACAATGGTGCGAGATGGACAGAAGACCGTGGGCGTAATCGTCCCAGACCTGGGCCAGCGCCGTGACGAAGTACACCGCGTGTTCTCCGAGATTCTGGACCCGCATCATCTGTGCGTTGATGTGAACAACTACGCACCGGTGTTTAACATCTCCGCAGGTGAGCCGCTGTTCTCGCAGCCGCTAGTCTCTGCTGCGCTGGATGTACTGGCCATCAACCGTCAGGAACTGGATGCCGATGTCGTTAAGCGCCTCATGATGTCACCCTTGATCGGTGGCGGCGTTCATGAATCCAAGCTGCGCGGCCAGGCATGGAGAAAGATTGCTGAGGACCGTGCCCGGACGTTTAAGCGCGACGATCTGATCAAGCGGGTGGAGCATGCCCCGGATCTGCAAAAGAAGCTGGCGGATGCGGTGCTGGCGATTGCCGACCCCGACTCCAGAAAACTGCCCAGTCAGTGGGCTCAGGATATCGGTGATCAGCTTGATGCTATTGGCTGGCCCGGTGATATCGCCCTGAACTCCATTGAGTACCAGACCGTCCGGGCTTTCCATCGTGTGCTGCATGAGATGGCGGGTAATGATGCTGTGCTGGAGAACATCACACTGTCCAAAGCGGTCTCAGTACTCGGCCGCCTGGTGCGCAATACGCCGTTCCAGCCGGAAACCAAAGATTCACCGGTGCAGATCCTGGGTGCCCTCGAAGGCGCAGGCCTGAACTTCGACTGCGTGTGGGTAATGGGTATGCGTGACGATCGCTGGCCGGCCGCCCCGGCGCCAACGCCCTTCATCCCGGTTGCCATGCAGCGAGCGTGCAGCATGCCAAACGCCTCTCCGGAGCGGGAATTAGCCTTTGCACGGTCTCTGACCGATCGGTTCAGCCAAGCCGGGTACCAAGTGATCTTCAGCTACCCACAGTCTGATAAGGACAACGAGCTGGCACCTTCGTCACTGGTTGCCCGTCATCCGGAAGTAGAGCGTTCGACCGTGACTGAGGGTTATAGCTCCAACGGCGATTTCTGGTCCGCGGGTAGCGGTGCATCACTGACGACCGAAGTGGATGTGTCTGGCCACCAGCCGGTAGGCGCAATGAAAGGCGGCGTTGGTCTGTTCAAGGATTACGCCCTGTGTGCGTTTCGTGGGTATGCTCGCAACCGAATGGGCATCAAGGCTATTGAGGAGCCGGAGGAAGGTGTCAGTCACGCCGTACGCGGCCAGCTGAGCCATGGCATGATGTACCATCTCTGGAAAGAGCTGAAGGACCACGAAACGTTGATTGAGAGGATGCAGAGTCCTGAGGACCTGGACGCGCTTCTTCAAAGCACTGCAGAGCACACCGTCGAGAACTATGAGCGCTCGCAGTTGCTTTCAGAGCCGGTCAAGCGATTGGAAATCCGCCGTCTGTGCCTCATGGCCATGAACTGGCTACGTATCGACGCCGGTCGATCACCGTTTAAAGTGGTCGAGATGGAAGAGGCTGTGGAAGTTGATGTTCACGGAGTCCAATTGAAGATCAAGCGGGATCGGGTGGATGAATTGCAGTCTGGCGATGAGTTCGTCATCGACTATAAGGAAAATGCTCCGAGCCTGGCGGGTTGGGATCCAGAAACCCTGCATGAACCGCAGGTACCAATCGGTGCATTAACTCGCACCACCGGCAAAACGTTGAGCGGTGTCGCACTTGGTGCATTGAACCGGGACAAGGCCAATCTGTCAGGGTATACGTCCATTGAGGATGAAGGCAGTTCGCTGAAGAGCATCACTGCTGAGGAAATGGATGAGATGCGTCAGGGGTGGGATGAAGCTCTCAAAGGCTTGAGTGCTAAAATCCTCGCCGGCGATCTGACAATTGATCCGATCAATCAGAATAAAGCCTGCAGCACCTGTGAGCTTAAAGCGATTTGTCGCCACGGATTGAAATCCAGCCTGGCGGCGTGACCGGAACACGAAAGAGGTCTCGTCATCGCCATAGAGCTTATCGTTGGTGATAGGCCCGCAGATCAATAATACGCCTGGTGGTTGCACGTCATCCGGCAAGGATATTCATAGTTACTATTAGGAATCAGTTGTGACTGAACAGAAAGCAGAAAATGAAAACACGGCCTCTGCAGAGCCAGATTTGGACAGTAAGCATTGGTCAACCACGTATTTCTTCGGGGTTGGGGTAGTTTGCATTGTCATGTTTGCTTTCTATCTGCTGTTTTCGGTTTTTAGTGATGAATATCTGGATGCCAGAGAAGCGGCCGGCAGCCAGTCTCAGAGCACGCTTGAAAAAGAAGCTTTTGAGAAGATTCGCTTGGTAGAGCCCCAGCTGACAATGAATCAGGTAAAGGCCAGTGACCTCTACCCGGGATTGGTAGAAATCTACCACGAAGAGCAGTTGCGGTACGTACTCGGAGACCTGGTGATCCGCGGGGAGCTGATCAATATCGAAGATGGTGAGAATATCACTCAGAAAAGACTTAAAGCGCTGGGTGCTTTAGCGGGTGCAACTGGGGGTGAACCAGATAGTAATGATCAGCAGGCCCAGACTGTCGCCTCTCAAGCACCGCAAACAGCTGAGCGTGAGCCAAGAATTGCGCCTAACGAAGTGGCAAGCCGTCAGCAGCCAGCTGCTGGCCAAAATATTGATGCAGCCCTGGCGATGCTGGCAAACCAGATCATTCCAGATGAAATGACGGTTGTTTACCCGGCAGAAGGCGAGGAGCGTTTTGTTATTACTGCTTTCAGTGATGTGACCTGCCCGGTGTGTGCCAGGAACCATGCTGATTACCCTGAGCTACAAAAGCGGGGAATCACCATGCGGGCAGCTCTATTCCCTAGAAACGGAATGGACACCCCAGAAGCCGTTGTTATGAGTCGGGTGTTGTGTGCCGGGTCCATGGAAGAGCGAAGGGAACTTCTGGACCGCGCTTACACCGGAGACGCCCTGAACGATGTGCAAAACTGCGATAACGGTTACCTGAAAAACATTCGGGATTTGGCTGTCGCTCAGGGGGATGGTCTCGCTGTAACTCAAACGCCTACGCTGATGGCTGCAAATGGCCTTCGAATAAACGGGTATCCGCGGGAAAATCCCGTCGAAACTTTGATCAATCTCCTCGAGGAGAGGGGGCAAACAGGAAAATAAACATGGTCACTTTTCTGATTGTTGGAGCAGTCGTCCTGGGCGTAGTAGCGCTGGCTTCTGGGGTCAGGGCTCTTGCCCGGTCACGCAACCGGGCCTTTCTGAAGGTTCGTCAGGTTCGACTAAAAGATTTGCCGGATAAATAACTTCCAGCGGAGGCTGAGAGGCAGGGCTAGTGTATACCCCGTTGTTTGCGCGTGAGAGCGTACATGCTCAAAGATTTGGGTGCGGATTCGCTTTGGAAGCCACCGGTCTACAGCCTCGATAGAATCAACGTCAATTGTTGATATGAGAGCGATCGTGTGATCCCCTCCACTGTCATCCGGTTGATGGTGTTTAAAGCATTCCCGAATCCAATTGGCTTCCTTCCTGGACAGTCCTCGGGTACTGATTGCGATGGTCGCTGCCAGGCAATAATCACCGTCCTTATGATCACTGTCCTCCGATGTGCCTATCGGTGATAATCCAATCTGTGCATCCCAAACGCGAGTGCATATCTCATTGAGGGCCAGCCTATCCGGATCCTCACATTCGTAAAGCTCTATATCGACTGATCTTCGTACATCTGCCGCAATGCGTCTAAAATCAGACATGCCGGGAACATTATTTTCGGCATTCATCTCTTTAATCTTTTGCCAGAGGCGTTCGTTGTACCTTATATTGGCCTGATCGTGAATACTGCGAACGTTGAGATCTTTCAAGACCTCTGGCAGCGGGTGGCGCAACTGCTCGTAGTAGGCGGTAAGCTGAGGGTCGATCGTTTTGACGGCCATGATGGTATCCGAGAGCAAATGAAATGATATTTTAACTTCGGCAGATGGACAAGTCAAAGCGGATGAAGAAAAGCTGTGGCGTTATCGAAACCTCACAACGGCGGGGGTTGCAGGGCGATTACTCAAAAACAGCTTTTACAAAAGAAAATAAAAGGTGATGCGAGTCAAGGCGTTTTTAGGATATAATTATTAACATGAAAAATAACACCGGCGGAAGATCGGTCTACAATAATGACAGTAGGATCTGCGAACCAACGAAATTGCAAAGTCTTTTCGTCAGCAACATACCTGAAAAGACCAAGAGAGCATGGAATGAGTGACAAAAAAATTGAGGAAGAGATTGGACAGCTTCTGACTCGGGCTGATGGTATCGATGATACGACCCGAGAAATCCTGCTCAGACACAATGGATTTGGTCTGGGCCCGAAAGAAAAGCTGGAAGATATCGCCAAAGATTTTGGGGTAACCAAAGAAGCCGTTCGTCAGCGTTCCATTAAGGGTGTTGAGCGGATTAGCGATCGGTTGAGCTATGGTTCCCCCGATGAGGAAGTAGTCACACTCAGCAAACTGTGCACCTTTCTCGCAAAAATTGCGCCCTGCACCGAAAGTGACATGCAGAACGTTCTGTATATGCAGGAGTGGACTGACAAAAAAGACATCGACATTGAAGCCCTTACCCACATGCTTGATGAACTGAAGTTCGATCACAAGCTGGCGGTGGTTAAAGAAGGCTCCAAAGACGCTGAAACTCGATTCCTGGTGCTCGATAACGCTCGCCACGTCATCCGCTCATTGATCAAGCGGGCTCGTGAAGAGGTGACGGCTCACGGCGCCTGCAATATTCCGTATCTGGCAAAAGAAGTGGCCACCGGCCATACCCATCCGTCCAACCAGCTTCGCTGCTTGGTGGCGGCGCTCGAGTCACAGAAAGACTTTGTGTGGCTGACCGATGAGGTGAATGATGAGTTTACTCGTCAACCCATTGGCTTCTTCTTGCTGAAGGATGCCGGCCGTAACCCGGTTGAGCTTCGACTGAAACGGATATTTTCCGTCCGTGTAAAGTCGAATCAGAAGTGGATGCACAAAAAATATGTCCGTTCTCGTAAGGCGATGAAAAGCGACGTTGCTATTCCGCCGGAAGCGATCGCGAGAATCGGTGTTGAGAAGGGGATTTGCAAGCCAGCCGCCGAGGAAGGTGTCTATGAGCGGGCGATGCATCTGGATCCCAAAAAAGTCCTGTCGGATTTTGAATACAAGATCTGGGACTTCCTCAGGAAGCATCCTGGCTCAAAAGACAGTGAGATCATGGATGCGTGCAAGCGACGGGAGACCGATCGTTTCAATATCCGCAGCAAGCTGAATTTCTCAGTTGTCATTCAGCGTGTATCGCACGGCATTTACTCCGCTGTTACTGATGATTTTCCGAAGCTGGCTGACACCACGGTGGTCGGTGTAGGTAAATCTCCGACAAAAAAGACTGAAGCAGTAAAAGCGGCCAGTGCATAACTGGCCGCGGTTTCCGGCCGTCTGAATTAAGCCAAATACTGGTGAACATGAATGCTGGGGAGCAGGGGATCGGGATTGATTCTTCTGTCTCTCCGTTCCTTCCGTGCTACCCGATCCTCCAGCGTCATGTGTTGTGGAAGCTTAATCTCCGGTGCCCAGGCCGGGTCATCTGACACGACATAGAAAGGCATGACGCTTCTTTGCTTGAAGTGCTCTCTGCGATTCGTGTTCGGGTCTTTCGGATAGCTGGCGTTTGCCACGATCCTGACGTTCGTCGTTTCGAACACATAAGCAAGCGGCTCGTCCCGTGGCAATCGGCTCAGTAAGTCCAACTGCACCTGGATGTGAGGTTGACTCACATCGTAGCGTTCAAGCAGATCCTCGCATTCTTCTATTGTGCGCTTACCTACATCAATCTTCTGTTCGATCGATAACCGTATGCTCTCGATTCGATCGCTCTCAAAGCCTTTCGCCGGCCTCTTGATCTTGTAGTAGTGGATCCGTGAGATACCTGCTGCCGATTTGATCGCTTCAAGGGGAAACACCTGCTGGGCCTTCAGATTATCCAGCACGTAGATCATCTGGCTCTTGGCCTCATTAAGAAGGTGCAGGGCGCCTGCAGTTTTGGGTGAAACAACGATCACGCCGAAACCGTGGTTAGAGCGCTTTGCATCGTCGCCGTCTTCACGCTCGCAGTCCGTGTACAGTTCTGAGGCAAGGCCGTGCGCTGATACCGTTTCGCCAGAGGCGTTGACTCCGCAACCCTGGTACCCGGCTCTTTCGTCATCAATCAGGTTTTTACGGACAGCGCCACGAGCAACCTGAAAGTCTCGCCAGGCTTCAATAAGCGGCGCTTTCAAATCATCTGGAACACTCTCTAGGTCTTTGTCGCTCATGATATCTAACCGTAAGAATACACCTTGCAAGGATAACTCTAGGACGGTTATAAATCAATCAAAGCGTGGGCGGGGTTTAGAAAACGGTTACCAAAAAACCGGGTTTATCGTTCGCCGTTGCAGCTGATGTGAAGGTTAATCCGGGCTTCTTGACCCTCAAGCACCTGGACAATTCGAAGAGGATTTAGCGGTTTCGGGACGCCGGCTTCGTAGTAGGTGATTTGATATCGGGAGGGATGGTAGGCCGATCGGATTTCTCCGTGAAGACGTCGAACGTATTCAAAGAACGACCGGAAAAGGTCGTCAATTACGGCCATGTCTTCGTTGTTTTTCCCGGCGACTTTCTCAACAAGCGTTCGCAGTTCCTGGAGCCTGTTAGAGAAGTCGAAGGGTACTTCTGCCCGCCACCGCAGTAATTCATCCGCCACTTGGAACCGATTATGATCGTGTGAGCTGATGACATAGAGAAGACTCTGAACCAACGCCTCATAATCTGCTACGGATTTCAGACTATCGTCAGACATGGCGGATCCAAGATTAGCGAAAAGGCGCTTGGCATCCTCTAGGGTCAGATCGCGTTCCCGGCTCGGAACCGAACGACCGATGTCGTAGGGCATGTCGCTCATCGAATTACTCTAAGTATGTGTGAGAATCAAAACAAATGTTAAAACAATTATTAGTTATTGGCAAGTGATGTGCTTGGCTTTGATTGGTCGCCATGGTTCAGTAGTTGGCGTATCCGCTCTTCAATGCTTTCCTGAATTTGAGTGAAAATCTCCGGGCACCGATCGACCTGCAAAGCGGTGAGCCCTCCACTCGTTTGAATGCGTCTTAAAGACCGCATGCTTTCGAGGGCTTTGTATTTGTAGATGCGAGTTCGTTTTGAGGCGGCTGCCTGGTACCGCCATCTCCACCCGGGTTGTGTCGTGTCGTCGAGTCGCTTGCTACGGGTAAGGAAGAAGATGACCTCAGGCGATTTGATCGATGCAGACGGCGCAACTGCCTCGTTCGTATTGCGTTGATGGAACGGCTCCACGGGGGCATTGTCCAGTATCCAGCATGTTCGGTCAGACAGCTGAACAACATTGCATACGTGCTTGTCTGAGGCGGGCGCGTCTGCTGTGCCCGAGGCAGGCTCCCACTGTACGTTACCGGTCCAAAGCTTGTTTTCGATGCCCAGCCGCTGGAGGAACGCTCGGTTCATGGCTGCGCTATAGATATCGGCCGAGTCAACGATCGGCAAGAGTCGGGGGTCGCTCCACTGCCCGGACAAAACCTCACGCACAGCCCTACCCACCGTCAGTACTGCATCAACTTCGAAGGCACTCATGGTCAAGCCTTGGCCGTAGCCTTAGCTTCGGCGGGCCTGCTGGCCAAGCACAAAGCTTTATCTGGGTGAGCAATAGGAAACCGGGCAATCGTCGAACCACTGTGCCCGGTTGCATTCAGATATCCATAATCGAGCAAGCGGCCGAGTAGGCTTTCATCAATCCCATGAACATCGCACTCATCAATTTTGAGGGATCGGACATCCCGGGCAATGCCGGTAAGAGTGCAAATGTGCTTATCCGTGATCAGCAGGTAACTAAAGTGATAGGTGACCAGTTGTATAGCACCGTAAAGTGTCGATTGAACCGCAAACCCAAGTGCAACAATGGCAAAGATAAAGTTCAGGGCGCTGGCGCTGTCGGGATTGGTGCTGCTTAAAAGGCCCATGGCACCGTAGCCGCCAAGAGCAAAAGCCCAGAGCAAAGCAATCAAGCCCAGAATCAGAGTGATTTTATGTGGCTTGGTGAGAAGTCGAACTTCTGCGTCCTGGGTGAAGCCGGTAAGCATGGCGGGTACATTCGTGGCGGTCATTCGCAAGCCTGTTGTCATTTCACTGGGATTGAGCACGATAAAGCGAAGCCCGCTTACTCGGGGCCTGCCTTCATGGCAATTTCCGCGGGGGTATAGCCAATGATGGAGCCTTTCGGGTCGTCCGGATAAACAAATGTGTACATGCCTTCCTCAAACATGGCGGGACGCTCCTTAGGGGTGGAAGACGGCACCAGGAACTCGATAGTTTCCATGCCGCGCCTGTTTTTCTTAATGGTGGTTAAGTCAAAGCTTTCACGCATGAACTGGAGATCGTTCATCGTGTCATAGCCCTGCGTGTAGAGAGCACATGTATTGAGCTCAGTAGTTGCCAGCGTCAGCAGCTTTAGTTCTTCCGCATTCCGGGCGAGCACATAGACTTTGCCTTCGGTGCCTTCAGTAATCATGGCTCGTGCGTATCGGCCTTCGAGCTCTTCCAGATTCATCGTTTGAGCAATGTCGTTGATCTTTTCGTGCGAGCCCTGGGTGTCGACGCAAAAGGTCTTGAACATCTCAGCCGGTTTAGGAGTCTCTGAAGCCGTTGCGCTGAACGGGAAGAGTAGGGTCGCGGTAACGACGGTGAGGCACTTGCTGAAAGCGTGCATTTGGGGCTCCGGGTTGTGCTAAGTAAGTGTCGATCTCCAGGGCGTCTACCGGCGGAAACAAGACATGGTTCGCAAGAGTGTCATTTCAGGGACACTTAATCTGCCGAGATCGGATGGCTTTGCAATCCTAAGATAAAGCATTCTGTTGTCGAAAGCTTAAAGTTATAGTATCAGAAAATAATAATCAATAGTTGGCAAGGACTGGAACGCTACGCGTGCTTTGCAGATCACGCCCGGGGTATCCCAATAAAAAACCCCGCCGAAGCGAGGTTAATGACATGACTTCTGCCGATATTACTGGAGCGTGTCGTACACGACGGCCGACAGGTTCTTGGATTCAGAACCCGGGACCACCACGTACTGATCACCGGACCCCCACAGTTTCCACCATGGCC